>JQIA01001293.1_pt1 | contig 13470 bp, 13 predicted proteins | sample 811431 | NCBI WGS metagenome assembly JQIA01 (sample SAMN02998118, study PRJNA258478) | marine sediment metagenome | biome: marine; feature: seafloor; material: sediment; isolation source: oil-polluted sediment collected from 3 locations (0.5 km, 0.7 km and 0.9 km)... | place: USA: Gulf of Mexico ... | reverse complement strand
GGCACAAGCCAAAGCTATTCGAAAACAAAAATTTTGTTCTATTCCTGAGATTTTTACTGAACTTAAAATTTAATCATTTTATACTGGTTTTGCTATATACGATTGATGCAATTCATTCTTCATTGCATCCTACATTATATCTTTATTTAGGATAAGATGTCTATTATAGAATTAAGAATTCCTATATGATACGATATATCTATTTATATTGGAGAATTTAATGGCAATAAATAAGTTTAGTTCCAGAATAACTCAACCTAAATCCCAAGGTGCTTCGCAAGCTATGCTATATGGCACCGGTCTAACTGAAGAAGATATGGATAAGGCTCAAGTTGGAATTGCTAGTGTTTGGTATGATGGCAATACCTGTAACATGCACTTAATGGATTTAGCAACTAAAGTCCGAGAAGGAGTCAAAGCCGCTGGGATGGTAGGGATGCGGTTTAATACTATCGGAGTCAGTGATGGTATTTCAATGGGGACTTCAGGAATGAGTTTTTCCCTCCAATCCAGAGATATAATATCAGATTCCGTAGAAACTATCATGGCAGCTCAATGGTACGATGCTAACATTTCTCTACCTGGCTGTGATAAAAATATGCCTGGCTGCATCATTGCTATGGCACGTTTAAACCGTCCATCTTTAATGATTTATGGTGGCACGATCAAACCTGGTTATGATGATGAAGATAATACTTTAGATATTGTGTCAGCTTTCCAAGCTTATGGCCAATGTTTATCTGAAATTATCGATGAAGACAAACGTGCAGATATTGTAAAACATGCTTGTCCAGGAGCAGGTGCTTGTGGTGGCATGTATACAGCCAACACCATGGCATCAGCTATTGAAGCTTTGGGAATGAGTTTACCATATAGCTCTTCTATTCCAGCTGAAGAACCTGGGAAAATGGAGGAATGTTTTAATGCTGGAGCTGCTATTCGTAATCTGTTAGAAAAAGATATAAAACCTCGGGATATTATGACTCGGGCTGCTTTTGAAAATGCCATGGTTATTGTGATGGTTTTAGGTGGTTCAACTAATGCGGTATTACATTTGATTGCTATGGCTAGAGCTGTAGATATTAATTTGACCATTGATGATTTTCAGAAAGTTAGTGATAGAATTCCATTTTTAGCTGATTTAAAACCAAGTGGCCAATATGTAATGGAAGATGTGCATAATATTGGTGGCACTCCAGCAGTGATGAAGTATTTGTTAGAGAAAGAGTTAATAGATGGTAATTGTTTAACTGTAACTGGTAATACAATTGCGGAAAATTTAGCTAATTTACCTGGTTTAACTGCTGGTCAAGAAGTGATTCTTCCATTAGAAAATCCAATTAAAACAACTGGTCATATTCAAATTTTAAGAGGTAATTTAGCTCCTGGTGGATCTGTGGCTAAAATTACTGGTAAAGAAGGTTTAGTTTTTTCTGGGCCAGCTAAAGTATATGATTGTGAAGAAGATATGCTTAGTGCATTAGAACAAAAACAGATTATAAAAGGAGATGTAGTTGTTATTCGCTACGAAGGGCCTAAAGGTGGACCAGGAATGCCGGAAATGCTTACTCCAACTTCTGCGATTGTAGGTGCTGGCTTAGGTAAAGATGTAGCGTTGCTGACTGATGGTAGATTTTCTGGCGGATCACATGGTTTTATTGTTGGCCATATTGTTCCTGAAGCTCAAGAAGGTGGCCCATTAGCTTTAATAAAAACTGGTGATGTAATTACTGTTGATGCAGAAAGCAATATATTAAATGTAGCGATTGACCCTGCTGAAATGGAACAGCGTCGAAATCAATGGGTTGCACCAGCTTATAAAGCTACTAGAGGTACTTTATATAAATATATTAAAAATGTTAAAGATGCTTCCCATGGCTGTGTAACTGATGAATAATCTTTAATAGTTATTTTTAATGTAAAACTTCACTGCTATTTAAACTTCAATTTTTATAGCTCTAAAGATAGTAGTGAAGTTTAAAAGATACTGAAGCTAAAATTGTATTTGAATCAGGATTTAAGACTTATCGGATTTTAAGGATATGATTTCTTTCAGGTAGGTTATTTCTTGTTTAAGGTAAGAAATTTCTTTTTGTTGTTGAGCTATTGTTTGTTGTAATTTTTCATCTGATACATTGAATATAACTTGACTTTGGTTTCCGTTATTTTCATCACAAGTAAACAATATTTGAATTTTTTTATCTTCTAAATCAGTTAATTCAGATATTTTCATGCCTAAAATTTTAGAAATTTGTTCTAGTCTGGAAAATTGAATATTAGTCTCTCCTCGTTCAATATTAGAATAAGCACCCATCGACATATGCAATTTCTCCGCCATTTCCTCCTGCGACTATCCTTTTAACTCTCAGATAAACTTAATTTTTTCGTTAATTTTCATAATATAAATTATTTCTATGGTGTGTAAATGTAGGAATGTTACTATATCAAGTACTACAAGGTGATGTTAGTTTGCGAGTAAGAGACTTGATCAGACAAACGTGCGAAACATTTGAAATCAAAATTCTGTCAGGTGTTGTAAGTAAGGATCATGTACATATAGTAATTTCTGCACCACCAAATATGGCACCAAGCGAGATAATGCGAAGAATAAAAAGGCGTAGTGCAAGAAAGCTATTTGAAGAATTTCCAGCATTAAAAAAACGATATTGGGGAAAACATTTTTGGGCAAGAGGATTGTGTCACAGTTGGACAAATGACAGAAGAAATGATAATGAACTACCTTGAACATCATTTTGAAGCAAGCCCAAATGATAATTTTAAAACGGAGTATGGTGAATCAAAATAACAGGGCTGTTCGCCCTGTATCCCGACTTTCAGTCGCCATTCTCTCTAACCCACCCGTCTTTTAGCGGATGGTTGTTTAGTTTTATGGTGTGTTTTTATAAGAATGTTACTATATCATCTATACTTAATACTCCAACTTTTAAATCTAACTGAGAACTTGATTCTAAAAACAGGTCTTCTGAGGTTAAATGTTTTCTATTTAAAATACGATTAACACTATCATGAGATATGTTCATCAATTCTCCCAACCTACTACAACTTATATGCTTTGGTTCACTCAATATATAAGATATATACATTGATAATGTGTAATTTACTGTTGATGGACGATTTATTTCTCTCATCAGATTCTTTTTCTGGTTTATTTAGCTTATTCATATTATAATATTTTTGTCAATGCGTAAGTCCTAACTAACATAAAATTTATGTCAAACGAAAGTCCTATTATCAATGCGTGTGATGGGTATAGATGGATCTAAAATATTATTATCAGATGTTACTGATATAACAAATGAATTTGGTCAAATATTCTATAGCAATTACTATCCAAAAAGGAAGTAATACTTATGCAATGATGTATTAAATCACATAGTAGTTGACAATTTTATACATCCAGTCTACATTTTTAAATAAGTATAATCTTTCAGACCAGCTTTTAACTCTTGTAAATATAGTTGTTTTTGTTCTATGTTCAAGTTGGTTTTATATAATTTTTTACTATATATATTTAACAATTGGTCTGTATCAAAATTAACATAATCTAGCATTGTTTTAACAGTATCACCTTTTATCGGTGCTATTAATTCATAACCACCGTCTGCTGTAATTTGTACGTTAACAGAATGAGTATCTCCAAATAAATTGTGCATATCACCTAAAATCTCTTGATAAGCTCCTATTAAAAATATACCAAATAAATATTCCTCATTGGGAATTACAGTATGAACTGGTAAATTAGTATCGATTCCATTGCTACTAACATAATGTTTAAACTGTCCATCAGAATCACAGGTTAAGTCTTGTAAAGTTGCTCGTCGACTAGGATATTCATTCAAACGATGTAAAGGTACTATAGGAAATAGTTGGTCTATTGCCCATGCGTCTGGTACAGATTGAAATAAGGAGAAGTTGGCAAAATATTTATCAGCTAATTTTTCATTAAGTTCATCACATACTTCACGATAAATTCGAGAATTAGAAACATCTTGCAATAAAATTTGTACTTGTTTACAAATAGCATAATGCAATTGTTCTGCATGCGCCCGTTGTCTTAAATCAATTACTCCATAAGAAAATAATGTATGCACTTCATTTAACCAATACACTGCATTATGATAAACTTCTAAAGCTGAATGTTTAGTTATGCAATTTAATTGTTGCCATAAATCTTGAATAATTTCTGGATCATTAGCAGAAGCAGGCTGAATTGTGTCTGATATGATTTCAGTGTCAATAATATTTGTTATCAATACGGCATGATGAGCTGTTATAGCACGACCAGTTTCAGTAATAATGTTTGGTTGAGGTAGATTAAAAGTATTACAAATTTCACTAAATTCATGAATGACATTATTAGCATATTCCTGAATATCATAATTGATTGAGCAAGGCCGACGTGAACGCATGCCTTCATAATCTATTCCTAGTCCACCACCAACATCAATGGTATTAATGGGAACTCCTAAAGCTCGCAATTCAGAATAATACCGGCCAGCTTCATACAATCCTTTCTGAATATCATGGATATTAGGAATTTGGGAGCCAATATGGAAATGCATTAATTGTAAACTATTAATAAAACCAGCTTTATCAATGAGGTCAATTATATCTAAAATTTGGGCAGAATTTAATCCAAACTTAGATTTTTCACCTCCACTATTTTGCCATTTACCTTTAGCTATAGATGCTAATTTTACCCGTACACCTAAAAGCGGAATTATATCCAATTTTTTAGCTTCTTCAATAATTAACTGTAATTCTGAAATTTTTTCAATTACTAAATAAATCTTGATACCAATTTGTTGGCCAATTAAAGCTAAACGGATATACTCACGATCTTTATAACCATTGCAAATTACAACACTATCTTTTGGAGCTAAAGCTAGTATACCTATCAATTCAGATTTACTACCAGATTCTAATCCAGTTTTGCCAGTGTTTAAAATAGCTTCAATTACTTGACGTTGTTGATTTACTTTAATTGGATATACTGCTGTATAATTTGCTGTATATTTTTCCTGCTGCATAGCTGTGCTAAAAGAATTGTATAAACTGTTGACCCTATGATGTAAAATATTAGGAAAACGAACTAATATAGGTAGAGATAAACCTTGATTTTTTAATTCTTGTGTAAGCTTATAAAGACTAATATTGTTTGAAGTTGATGTAACAATTACTTCTCCATTTTTGTCAATATCAAAATAACCTTCGCTCCAATGCTCAATATTATATAATTTTCGTGAGTCAATAAAATTCCATTTTGGCACATTTTTCCTTGATAAGATAATTATATTAGTTTAATTACTTTTTTTACTGGGACTTGCCTATTTCAGCTAATCTATTGACTAATTTAGCTGTTAGTTGATTAAATTTACTTCCCATTTGCATTTTATTAGTTGCTTCACTAGCATCTCCTTTTAAAGCTAAATCCAAAATACTTGCTGCTTCTATATGAAAGTTAGTATGAAGTTCAACTATAGTGTCATAATCTGGTAAATATTTACCATCTTTTGAATCTAGCCATTGCCCAAATACACAATCATGAGGATTACTAGTATTTTTAACACTAAAGTTGCTTTCACCAGTTTCTATAGCCTGTTTTAAATGTATTTTCCAACGGCTATGAGCCCAAATTGCTTTATCAATTGTTTCTAACATGTTACTAACCTTTTGGTATACACAAATATATTTAAATATATATATTTGAAGTTATTGATATTAATTATAAATTTTTCTTAAAAATTACACTTTAAAATATAAATATATGTAGGATGTAATGAGGAACGAATTACATCAGTTGTATCCAGTAAATTAGAACATCTTGATATAATTAGTAAATTCATTACATTCTACACAAAATTTATTTTAGTTAGGATTGCTATACCTATAATTTTTCTATAGTTTTTTCTATCCATTCTTCTGTTAAAGCATTAATTTCTTGATAGGTCTTATTCTTGCTTTCAATTATCGGACCAATAACTATATCAACAACTCCTGGTTGTTTAATGAATTTCTTTTTTGGCCAAAATTTTCCAGCATTATGAGCCACTGGAACTACTGGATATCCAGTTTTTTCTGCCAATAAAGCTCCGCCTATTCCATATTTTTTCTTTTGACCGTAAGCAACTCTAGTTCCTTCTGGAAATATAACTACCAAACGTCCTGCTTCTAAGCTATGTTGTCCTTTTATAATAACTTGTTGCATAGATTTACGAATATTTTGCCGTTTGATAGTGATAGCTTCTAAGTTTCTCAAAGCTAAACCATATATTGGAATCCATAACAGCTCGTGTTTTAATATCCAAGTTTGCATAGGAAAAATTTTTAAATACATAATAGCTTCACATGCTGATTGATGCTTGCTTAATATAATACTTGGAGTTTCTGGTAAATTTTCCATACCATGTAATTTATAGGTAAGATTGCAAGTTTTTCCCAACCACCATACGGTAAAATGTCCCCATTTAATCAATAGCCTATAACGTTTAGGATATGGGAAAATTGGTGCTATGATAATTACAGGAGCCCATATTATTAGGCCTAAAATCATTCCAATATAAAATAGTAGTGAACGTAAAAATAACATTATTTTAATTTATCAATAAATTGTCTACAAAGGCTGCCAAATCAGTATAAATAGGTATTATACCAATATCTTGTAACCTATTGTCATTTGAAGTTTTTTCCCCTTTACCAGTCAGAACTAAAACTGGTTTTGTTCCAGATACAGTTGCAGCTTGTAAATCACGCAATGAATCACCTACTGCATATATCTGTGCTAGGGGAGTATTTAATCGATTAGCAAATTCATGAAAAAGTCCAGGGCAAGGTTTGCGGCATTTACATTTATGCTCATCATTATGAGGACAAAAGAAAATTGCTTCAACTATACCACCTATATTGGATAATTGTTGGTGCATTTTTATATGAATTTGACTTAAATCATCCAGGGTAAATAGTTTACGTGCAATACCTGATTGATTGGTTATCACAATAACCCGATATTGAGCTTGAGTTAAACGAGCTATAGCTTCCAAACTACCAGGAATAGGTTGCCATTCATCTGGTGATTTGATATAAGCATCTGAATCATAATTAATTACTCCATCTCTATCAAGTATCACAAATTTTTGCATAGTAATTACTTCTTTTATAATATTTTACATACGAATTATCGCATGTATGCTCTATCTAGTCTAGTTTTTAGGAATTAAAGTTATGCAAAAGAGGAAAAAATATAATTAAAGTGATAAAAACAATTAATGTTATACAGTGACAGCAATCATAACAATTATTATAACATTCTGCCATTTCGTCAGACCAAGCACATATACGCCCATTGATATACTTTGGGTAAATATCACTAATATTATAAGCTTGGCAATTTGTTTCACTTTTGAAGTTTGTTTGAAATTATTATTTATCAATAAAAACGATCTAATAATCATTGTCAAGATTTTTTAATTTAGTAATAATGGTCGGTTATACTATATTTCACCGACCATAGTATGTTATTTCATAGCAAGCGTTTGCTTCCTCACCATATCATAACATTGCAGTTAATTAATATGTTTGGTCGGTTTCATTTCATTACACCAACCCTACATAGCTTAACAAAGAATTCACCCTAATGTTCAATATATCTTATTGATATTAAATGTGAAACACTTAACTTAATGGAATTCGTAGGTTGGATTAGCGGAGTGTAACCGAGAAAGTATATCACCAATCAGTTATGAAATGCTGGGTTTCCCTTTGTTAACCCAGCCTACGTGCTCTTTTCACCCGCCGAAAATCGAGATCAAGACGAAGTTAGCTAATTTCTTTACTAGTTGTACCGTTTGTAAATTCATACCTATATTTACATTGACACTTTAAATAATCTATTAGTTCGTAAATATCTAAATTATTATTTATATCTGATGGATGGATACATATTACAAGTTCTTCTGTAATTTTTCGTTCCTTTGTCATCGCAACAAAAGAAAATATAATTTCTTTGAGAATGGTTATTCGGTTTACATTTATTCCAGTTCTTCCTGAACCTAAAACTGGCATAATCAAACGATCCATATGACCTTTTTCACCGATGTAACGCCAAAGACTTTCTAAGCATATTTGGAGATTTTCAAACTTACCATCAGGTTTCCCATATTCGTTAGAATCAGCTAGAGCCATCCAATATGTTTTAAATCCTGACCTGTGGGTTAGCTTAATGATGGTTCCGATTTCGTACTGATCATTCTTACTTAACTTACGATCGTGCTTTTGTATTGGCGTAACATCTTGCAATTTTTCTTCGATATCACGGTCAAGATACTCAAGTTTATCATATTCTCTTTTATAGAGTTGGCCTTGGACGCTATTAGGGGAGACAAAACCATTTGTAAAAGTTGTATCAAATGTAGAGTTGCTAGAAATTACCACATCACCACCTTGATTAAATATATTGCCAATAACAAGACGAATTGAAATATCTTTTCCTCGAACTGTCTCGATTACACTGAGCGGAGGTAATGTTGAAATAATTGAAACTACTGAGATAGCGAGAAATACTAACCAGAAAAAATTTGGAGTATTTGGTATCTGACTTGTTTGCCCATAAAAAAATTCTAATAAAGATATTAACAACCAGAAGACCCCTAGTAACCAGAGAGCTTTATTTGTTATTTTGACCCAAGATTCTTTCCAATGATGTGGCAATAAATAAAACCTTAAAATGATAACAATCAATTCAAAGAATCGCCTCATAATCCTAAGCCTTGATAAACGCTTTCTTTGTAGTGGTATGCTTGCTTAATTTCGTTACCAGAATTTGCAGTATGAAACTGCGGCCAATTATCTAAAGCATATTCCATAATTTTTGCATTAAAGCTTATATGAATAGCTGGATGGTCACGTATAATTGGAGGGCATCGGTCATTATCCTGATCCCGTTTACCGTTCAAGTTAACAACTATACAAGGCAATTTTCGCTTCAATGCCTGCTCAATCTCCCATCGGACAAATTTATGCAGATAGCGTGTATGATTCCCAACAAGTAAAACAAATGTTTTGGCATTCCTAAACCGTTCCTGTAAACCATCCTTTATTGACGCTTCGCTTCTATCTAAAATAGTATTAAGATCATGAGCATCATAAAAGTTAAATGTGGTGTAGTCGCTTTGCTTCCAAGCCTGTAAAAGACGGTAATAATGCAAATCATTATCAGCGTCCATAGCTACATATACTTTATTTCGATATGCCATATTAATTACCTTTTTTATCTAACACTTTTCTTCTTCTACCAAAGTTTGGTTAGCAAAGAATAGCTATATTATTATAGTATACCGCTTTTTCATTTAAATCAATAATAAGTCGGGTAGGCTCGATGTAATAAAACCGATAGATGAAAGTTTGACCAGAAATTTTTGACCCTGGCACTTATCCATTGAAAACAAACATACTAATAATTATTGTCAAGATTTTTTAATTAATTGCTATGGCATTTCCAAATTTGATAGACTATACAAAATAAGTAATTGATATATTTTTTGAATTTAATTAAGAATTACTATAAAATGTCCAGCCCACTTCTTTTAAAACGAATAATCCCCAAATTATCATTAATCATAATTAACGAGAAACTATATGAGCAATTATAAAAATACCTTAAATCTACCTAAAACTAATTTTCCGATGCGAGGCAACTTAGCTAAACGAGAACCAGAATTCTTAAAAACTTGGGAAACTATATATGAAAAATTACGAGAGCAACGCAAAGGAGCTAAAAAATTCATTTTACATGATGGGCCTCCTTATGCTAATGGTAATATTCATATCGGCCATGCAGTCAATAAAATACTTAAAGATATAATTATTAAAGCAAAGACTTTGGATGGTTTTGATGCTCCATATGTACCAGGATGGGACTGTCATGGTTTACCAATTGAATTGGAAGTTGAGAAGCAATTAGGCAAAGCTGGACATAATGTCAATGCTAGTGAATTTAGGCAGGCTTGTCGAGATTATGCAGGACAACAAGTTGATAAACAACGAGAAGATTTTAAACGTTTAGGAGTGATTGCTGATTGGGAAAATCCTTATTTAACCATGAATTATCAGACTGAAGCAGATATTATTCGTTCTTTAGGACGAATTATTCAAGCTGGTCATGTGCATAATGGTTTTAAGCCAGTTCATTGGTGTAGTGATTGTGGTTCAGCATTGGCAGAAGCTGAAGTTGAATATGAAGATAAAAAATCTACAGCGATTGATGTACGATTTGCAGTAGTTAATGAAGAAGCTTTGTTGGCTTGTTGCCATCATGCTCCTAGTAGTGGTAGCGGTCCGATTTCAGTAGTTATTTGGACTACTACACCTTGGACTTTGCCAGCTAATCAAGCGGTAGCATTACACCCAGAACTAGAATATTCAGTAGTGCAATGTGAAGATGGACAGTATGGAGCTGAACGATTAGTGATAGCAGAAGCAATGCTAAAAGACACTATGTTACGCTATGGAATAGAGCATTATCATGTAGTTGCCTATTGTCAAGGTAAGGATTTAGAAAACCTACAATTACAACATCCATTTTATGACCGTCAAGTACCAATTATTTTAGGCGAACATGTGACAACAGAAGCTGGTACAGGTGCTGTACATACTGCTCCTGGGCATGGACAGGATGATTATGTGGTTGGCAGTCGTTATAATTTACCAATTAATAATCCAGTTGATGATAAAGGAGTATTTTTACCAAATACCCAACTCTTTGCTGGTCTACATGTGTTTGATGCCAATCTAAAAGTAGTAGAAGTCCTAAAAGAAAAAAGTAAGCTAGTTCATGAACATAGAATTCTACATAGCTATCCACATTGTTGGCGACATAAAACTCCAATCATCTTTCGTGCTACTCCCCAATGGTTTATCAGCATGGATAAAAAGGAATTACGTCAACAATCTTTAGCAGCTATTAAGGATGTACAATGGATTCCAGAATGGGGCGAGCAACGAATTGAAGGAATGATTGTCAATCGGCCTGATTGGTGTATTTCTCGGCAACGTAATTGGGGAGTTCCGATAGCTTTATTCGTCCATAAAATTACCGGTATCCTGCATCCACAAACTACTGAATTAATTGAAGCTGTGGCTCAACTGGTGGAAAAAGATGGAATTAATGCTTGGTTTGAATTAGAACCAGGTAAGCTATTAGGAGATAAAGCCGATAAATATCAAAAAATTACCGATACATTAGATGTATGGTTTGATTCAGGAGTAACTCATGCAACTGTGTTAGAAACAGATTCACTGCGTCCAGCCGATTTATATTTAGAAGGTTCTGATCAATATCGAGGTTGGTTCAATTCTTCTTTGATGACATCTATTGCAATGGATGGTAAAACTCCATATAAAACAGTGTTAACACATGGTTTTGCGGTTGATGCAAAAGGTCGTAAAATGTCCAAATCTATGGGCAATGTGATAGCTCCACAAAAAGTTATTAAAACATTAGGAGCTGACATCATTAGACTTTGGGTAGCAGCAACTGATTACAAAGGTGAAATATCGGTTTCTGATGAGATTTTAAAAAGGATTTCAGATGGTTATCGTAGATTACGCAATACTGCTCGCTTTCTATTAGCTAATTTAAATGGTTTTGATCCAGCAACTGACAGCATAGCTCCAGAAAATATGTTAGCTTTAGATCGATGGGCAATGGCTCAAGCTCTCCAAGTGCAGCAAGCTATCATTAAGGATTATGAAAACTATCAATTTCACTTGGTATATCAAAAGATTCACAGTTTCTGTACCACTGATATGAGTAGTTTTTATCTTGATGTCATTAAAGACCGTCAATATACTTGTAAAGATAATAGCCTTGCTCGTCGTTCTGCTCAGACAGCTTTGTTTCATATTGTGGAAGCATTAGTGCGTTGGTTAGCTCCTATTTTGAGTTTCACTGCTGAAGATATTTGGCAACAGATTCCCGGTGAACGAAGTCAATCCATATTATTAGAAACATGGTATGAAGGATTATTACCGATTGATAAACCAGCTTGTCAATATGAAATTAGCTCCGATTTATGGATTAAAATTTTTGCATTGCGAGAAGCTGTCAATCAGGAACTAGAAACCTTACGAACTGCGGAAACTATTGGTTCTTCCTTGGCTGCTGAAGTTGATATTTATTGTGATGATATCCTATTTACTCAGTTGGATACGTTGGAAGATGAATTACGGTTTATTTTCATTACTTCCTATGCTCGTTTGAATCCGATTGATAAAAAACCAGATACAGCTAATGAGTATGATGGTTTCTGGTTGCAAGTTAGACCTTCTGAACATGCTAAATGTGTACGCTGTTGGCATCATCGGGAAGATGTTGGTAGTAACAACGCAGAACATCCAGAATTATGTGGGCGTTGTGTGGAGAATATTACTGGTGCAGGTGAAAAACGTTACTATGGCTAAAAATGGATTGAGGTGGATTTGGATTTCGTTATTAGTAATAATCCTAGATCAAGTAAGCAAATTATGGATGGATAGCAATCTTTTTTTTAATCAACCAGTTAATTTATTACCGTTTTTTGATTTGCGATTATTATATAACGAAGGTGCAGCTTGGAGTTTTTTGGCTAATGCTGGTGGCTGGCAACGTTGGTTTTTAAGTGGCTTATCGCTAGTTATTAGTGGCGTATTGGTAGTATGGTTAATTCGTTTAGAACGACAACAAATATGGTTAGCAATTGCCTTATCTTTAGTATTAGGTGGTGCTTTGGGTAACCTAATCGATAGAGTTATATATGGGCATGTAATTGATTTTATAGATATATATTACCAACAATGGCATTGGCCAGCATTTAATATTGCTGATAGTGCTATTAGCATTGGAGCGGTTATGTTGGTGATAGATGCTATTTTAGAGGGGAAAAATAAATGATTTAAAATCAATTACAACTGCGTATAATCAGACCTACCAATGTGGGTCTAGTTTAAACGTAGTTATTTTAATCCTTCAAAGAGATTTAAACTTAAATTCCATTCAGATTATTCAATAAACCAGCTCACCACAGCTTAAAATACTCTATTTAACGGATTGAACAGAATATTTAGCAGAGGTGTCTCATGCAGCTTATCCAACTGACAATGCCAAACGTGAAATATGGTTACATGAACATTGTAAACGGCTCAAACATGAAGCAGGTGCCGTGACTGAAATAATAATAGAGATGGAGAAATTATCCAAAAAGAGCAGTCTGACAAAAAAAGTAAAGGAAAAGTTATCATCTGCACTAACTTATTTTAAAAATTATAAAGATATGATGAATTATTCCAGTCATATAGCTGAAAACTTACCAATTGGTTCGGGTGTAACAGAAGCTGTTTATAAAACTTTGGTTAAGCAAAGATTATGTGGTTCTGGTATGCGTTGGAAAGATAAAGGAGCTAAAACTATATTATCAT
>JQIA01001291.1_pt1 | contig 13473 bp, 11 predicted proteins | sample 811431 | NCBI WGS metagenome assembly JQIA01 (sample SAMN02998118, study PRJNA258478) | marine sediment metagenome | biome: marine; feature: seafloor; material: sediment; isolation source: oil-polluted sediment collected from 3 locations (0.5 km, 0.7 km and 0.9 km)... | place: USA: Gulf of Mexico ... | reverse complement strand
ACTCATACATGTAAAAACTAGAGAGTATTCCTCAATGAACGATAGTACAAAAAACAACTCTACATCTTTAGACCCGACACAAATGTACCTAAATGAAATTGGTGCTTCACCGCTTTTAAACGCACAAGAAGAAGTTTCTTACGCAAAAGCACATCTCAAAGGTGATTTGAATGCCCGTAAAGTTATGGTTGAGTCTAATTTACGGTTGGTAGTCAACATTGCCCGCAAATATACAAATAGAGGGCTTGAATTACTTGATCTCTTTGAAGAAGGCAATTTAGGTTTGATACATGCTGTAGAAAAATACGACCCCTACAAACTCAACCCAGAAAACAGCCGACCTTTTAGATTTTCAACCTATGCTACATGGTGGATTCGACAAGGTATTGAACGTGCAATTATGAATCAAAGTCGTGAAATTCGTATTCCAGTACATGCTGGAAAAGACCTCAGCGCAGTCCTTCGTTCACAAAAAAAATTAACTTCAAAATTTCAAAGAGAAGCAACTGTAATCGAAATTGCAGATGACACAGAAACAACCCCAGATCATGTGAACAAAATGCTTGGCCTCGAACGTCTAGGGCAAACAGCCTCCTTAAGCGCACCAGCAGGAAACGACAATGAAAATGCAAACGCTACATTAGCCGACACATTCGAGCATCATCAAAACAGCAATCCTTCTGATATTGCTGATAGAGAATATATAGAAAATGATATTGATATAATTTTGTACGAATCTGACCTAAGTGAAAAACAAAGGACTGTCATTTCTATGCGATTTGGGCTCAAAGGCTATAACACACATACACTAGAAGAAGTCGGAACACAGATTGGTTTGACAAGAGAGCGTGTAAGACAAATTCAAGTTGAATCTATAAAGAAAATACGCACAACCATAAACAAATTAGGGCTTGAACTAAACGATCTAATAGATCCCAACTTTACAAAAGAAGATCCCTTTTTAAGCCAAAGACATGGATAAGCCATAATCTTAGGTCGAGAAAAACTCTCTAAATTTTTTCAATAAAGTTCTTTGGCTTTTATCAATCACTCTAATTTTCTTATCTTTAGAAACTTTTGTTTTTGGATTGATCCCTTGAAGTCGAATTTCAATACGTTCGATCGTATCGCATGCCTTTAACTGCTCAGCAATCCAAAAAGCTTCTTCTTGGTTATTGCTCACACCATGTTGGCGCCAAACTTGTCCCTTTTTCGCAGATTTTGCAAATCCATAAGAATACACGGCATATTCATATCCCGTATCGCATTTATTCTGCTCAGAAGCATTATTAGAGAGGGAACAAGTATGTGTCATCAAGAAAAACCTCCTATATAATGTTCAAAAATACTCAGAAAACTGCAGATAATAAGAACGCTTTATCTGCTTTAAGGGCTGTGGATAACTACTCCACTGTCTTCACTCTATGAGACAAATGTTAACAAATAGTTAACAACATATTAATAAGCGTCAAATACATCAAAAACCAATGAAAGATAGGAGTTTACTTGCCTTACGCTTGATTTCTTCTGTAAAACAACGTAGCATTAAACATGTAAATTCTTTCAACGGGCGTTCTGTTCGTTAACTTTTTCATTTCAGATATAACAAGATCAAAACAGCGACTAGAAATAGACCAGAGACACATATGATTCGTAACTCAAAAAAAACAAAAAAGAAAACCAAACAATCAAAATGGATTCCCGTTGCCGCACAAGCATTTTTGGCGCGTCGTATCCAAGATGGTCTTGCGCTAACACTTGTGGGAACAGGCTTGTTCCTATGTGGTGCATTGTTAACCTATAAGATGAGCGATCCGTCACGGAACACATCTGTCTCTGAGGATATGCCTATTCATAATGTGTTTGGAAGCTCTGGCTCTCATACGGCAGACCTCCTTCTTCAAACATTTGGTCTTGCAAGCTTTGTCCTTGCCCTTGCTACAATCATATGGGGGGTTAAATTTTGGAAGCGTACACCTCTTTCCCCGATGTGGTTACGTATTACAGCTCTTATTTCTACCCTTTTATTTGGCGCAATTGCCTTTTCACGTATCCCGTCAAGCGAATGGCTTCCACATGCCTACTCTGGAGGAGCAGGCGGTGGACAAATTTTAAACGGCTTGGCAGATACCCTTAACTTTGCCCTTGGTGGCTGGGCACATACATTGATTGCACTCACCTCTACAATACTCGCTCTGGGTGCACTCACACTGACACTGCCCATTACGCGCGCCCAATGGAAAACAGCCATTTCCTTCACAAAGTCAGTCATCACATCAGCAACTGTCTTTGTACTGAAAACAAGCTTCCAATTCGTGGACTGGATTAAGCACCACAATGACGCATCGTATATGCCTCCAACACGTCCAACATTGGAAAAAGCAGCTAAATCTAAACCTGTAAAATCCATAACACCGCAACCGACACAAAAATCAATCGCTACTCCCGCCCCTACGCAACAGGTTGAAAAGGGTATCAAAGTAATTGCACCAAAAGCAGCACCTGCAAAAGCAACGTCCGCATCACAAGGAAACTTGAGCCTGGGGGAAGAGGAATGGGAATTCCCAAGCGTTGATATTCTAGATGAAACACCCAAGGATCAAGATAGCCACATTGATGAAGAGGCGCTCAAACGTAATGCCGAACTCCTACAAAACGTACTTGAAGACTATAATGTTCAAGGACAAATCACGAGTATCCTCCCTGGTCCTGTGGTTACACTTTACGAATTTGAACCAGCACCTGGAACAAAATCATCCCGCATTATCAGCTTAAGCGATGATATCGCACGCTCTATGTCTGCTGTATCTGTACGCGCAAGTGTGATACCAGGGCGTACCGTGATCGGAATTGAAATTCCAAACAAAGTTCGTCAAACCGTTTTCATGCGCGACATGCTTGAAACAGATGCTTATATAAACACAAAAGCTAAACTGCCTCTTATTCTTGGAAAAGATATTGGTGGCGGACCAATTATTGCAGATCTTGCAAAAATGCCTCACCTTTTGGTTGCAGGAACAACGGGATCTGGTAAATCTGTCGGAATCAACACAATGTTGCTCTCCCTTCTTTACAAGCTCTCCCCTGAAAAATGTCGGCTCATCATGATCGACCCTAAAATGCTTGAGCTTTCCGTCTATAATGACATTCCTCATCTTCTAACAGAAGTCGTAACCGAACCTGGAAAAGCTGTCGTCGCCCTCAATTGGGCAGTGAAAGAAATGGAAGATCGTTACCGTGCCATGTCTAAAATTGGCGTGAGGAATATTGATGGCTATAACGACCGGATGCTAGAAGCCCAGAAAAAAGGTGAAATCTTAATGCGCACTGTGCAAACAGGATTTGATATTGAATCGGGTAAACCTGTCTATGAAGATCAACCAATGGATATGAACGAACTTCCATACATTGTAGTGGTCGTCGACGAATTTGCTGATCTCATGTTGGTGGCAGGAAAAGAGGTTGAGGCCTCACTACAACGCTTGGCACAAATGGCTCGTGCCGCGGGAATTCATATCATCATGGCAACACAGCGCCCATCCGTTGACGTGATCACGGGTGTGATTAAGGCAAACTTCCCAACCCGTATTTCTTTCCAAGTAACATCTAAAATTGATTCTCGTACGATCCTTGGAGATGGTGGAGCGGAACAACTCCTTGGTATGGGAGATATGCTTTATATGGCAGGAGGCGGGCAGGTCACACGTGTCCACGGGCCATTTGCATCTGACCAAGAAGTCGAAGCCGTCGTTGATCATTTGAAGCTCCAAGGTGAACCTAGCTATCTTGAAACTGTGACAGATGCAGATGAAGTTGGAGCATTTGATCCATTGGGTGGCGCAGGTGGAACACGCGGAAGTGACGTTGACGAACTTTACGACCAAGCCGTTGCCCTTGTTGCTCGCGAACAAAAAGCCTCAACAAGCTTCATTCAAAGACATTTACAAATTGGCTATAACCGTGCCGCGCGTATTGTAGAAGAAATGGAAGCACAAGGCGTAATCGGACCAGCAAACCATGTTGGGAAACGCCAAGTTCTTGTTGAAGACCATTCAGAAAACGCCGCGTAAAATTGGGGCAGAATAGCAAAACCCTTTGCTTTTTGTGAAAAGCACCTTAAATATAGTGAAATGAAACACATATTATTATTTATAGCTTTAAATCTAGCTCTTCTTGCGCCAGCATCGGCAACACAACGCACACCTGAAATTCAGCAAGCGGAACGTTACCTTCAAAACCTAACAACGGCAAAGGCCCGCTTTACGCAAACCTCTTCTGCTGGTCCACAACTGACAGGAGACTTTTATCTCTCTCGTCCAGGCCGCCTTCGTTTTGAATATGACGATCCGTTGAATGATTATATTGTCGCGGATGGAACATTTATCTATTTTTATGACGGCGATATTAACGAACAAAGCAACGCTCCTATCGGGCAAACACTTGCTGACTTTATCTTACGTGACAATATTCGCCTTGTGAATGAGGACCTTAGAATAGAAAGAATCATGCACGTCGACAACATGGTTCAAATCACCATTCAACAAGCAGATGACCCAGACTCTGGCTCTATTATGCTAGGATTTCAAAAAAAGCCCTTTCAACTCAAAAAATGGCGTGTTGTTGATGCGGTAGGAACAATCACTGAGATCGTACTTTCCGATATGACAACCGACATGAAACTCCCCTCTTCATTATTCGCATTCATTGCACCGAAAAAAGAAGGGTTTAACGATTAAACATGACGGTAAAAACCATCAATGGTCATGTTCAAAAAACAGAAGATGTAACATCAGATTTACGCATTCTATATATTAAACTGGAACAAAAATTCACCTTCAAAGCAGGGCAATACATAAATGTGCATCAAAATGGTTATGACGAACGCTCTTACTCCATTGCCAATGCACCATTAAACAACAACATCATAGAATTACATGTTCGCCGTGGAGAAAATCTAAGTGCCTATCTTTGTGATGAAATAATATCAGGGTCACCCATTACAATTTCTGGACCCTATGGGAACTGCACATATAAGGCACAATGCAAAAAACCTATCCTTGCCCTTGCGGGTGGCGCAGGCCTTGCCCAAATTAAATCTCTTATTGAAAAAGCCTTGCAAACAAACCGTACAAACCCCGTTTATTTGTACCACGGTGCACAAGAAGTCTCAGGATTATACAGAGATAACTATTTTAAGCAGCTTGCAAAACAAGATAGTCGTCTGATCTATCACCCAATTATATCCCATGAGAAACCTGAAAATGAGGCCATAAAGTATGGGTTTCTAATGGATCACGTTAAACACGACTTCAATTCTCTAAAAAATTTTCGGACCTATATGTGCGGTGCACCTGAAATGGTGGCGGCCCTTGAAAAAATTCTGATCGAAAAAGGAATTGACCCCAAACGTATTCACGCCGATAAATAAAGATCACAACCAAGCAAGAAATTTAGTTTATGTCAGAACAAGCCCTCGACCATCTTATAAAACTTTTATCAGGCCTTCCAAGCCTAGGGCCACGCTCTGCACGTCGTGTAGCGCTTCATATGATACAGAACAAAGAAGGACTTATGAAGCCTCTGGCGAACGCTCTATTAGACGCATCCGATAATATTAAAACCTGCCACATATGTCACAATTTGGATACCGTCTCACCTTGCCGTATATGTCAGGAAGCAAAACGCGACAGCCATACAATTTGTCTTGTGTCCTCAGTCGCTGATGTTTGGGCGATTGAACGCGCAGGACATTACAAAGGACTATATCACATCATCGGTGGAACATTATCTGCAATAGACGGCATTACCCCCGATGACTTGAACCTCACAACATTGGTGCACAGAGTCAGGGACCAAGATGTCAAAGAAGTGATCATTGCATTAAGCGCCACCGTAGATGGTCAGACCACCGCCCATTACATCACTGATCTTATATCCAATCTCAATGTAAAAACCACAGGACTTGCCCGTGGAATTCCAACAGGTGGCGAGCTTGATTTCCTTGATGATAGTACAATCGCCACGGCGTTCAAATCCCGCAAAGACGTACTCTAAACATCTTGTTTTATTACAGAATGTAAACGCCTTAATCTTTCTCAGATATATATAAATTACAATCTGTATCTGCGGCAATCACAGCAAGGTAAGGCGTATGGTCAACACCATTTCCACCTACCGCAAAGTCATAATACACACCCTCTGGAAAATAATGATCTGTTGATGCTGCAACAGCATCCAACTCACCAAAACGAAGATAAACAGGACCTGTTGCATAAACACTTATAACACGTGTATCTGTTGAAAATCCAATGGCATTACGTGTAGATAATGCAGAGGTCACAGGAATAGATTGTGCCCCATCCATTTTAAGGCGAAGTGCTGGAATAACATTGTCATTAGCATCTGTTGGTAAGATAGTAGTCATGATTTTTTCCTCTTAAATATAAAAAACCACCTCAACACAATAGTGCGGGTGGCTTGGTAAGACAGAATCATTCTGTCGACAAAACGAATATGCTTTACTTTAAGATAATTGTCAAGGATTTAAATCCTATTAACTGTTATGTGTAGTATTCTTTAAAACGTCCATAGTAATACGCCGTATCACCATATCCATATCTTGCATGTCTTTTCACATCAACATTTGAAAGAACCAAGGATAAGTTTTCATATCCAAAGTCAGAGAATTGCTTAACACCTGTCGTTACAACTTCGCGCGGTGTTTTATCCCACTCAACAATATATAATGTATAATCAGACTCATTAGCCAGAAGACGTGCATCTGACACAGCCAAACAAGCTGGCGTATCCAAAATCACAAGATCATAAGCTTTCTTCAACGAAGCAATCAGTTGAGACATCTTCTTAGAAGATATTAAATCAAGCGCACTATTCGGAACTGAACGCGCATAAATCACATGTGCCCCAGAAGCCTCATCCTTTGTAACAACACTTTCCAAAGAAGCATCACCAGAAAGGTAATCAACAATTGTTTTGTCATTTGATTGACGGAATAACCTGTGAAGATTTGGACGGCGCAAGTCGCAATCAATAACAATGACTTTTTCACCAGACTTAGCTGCTAGTCTCGCGAGCCATGTTGAAAGTGTAGTCTTTCCCTCTGCTGGCAAGGATGAAGTAATCGTCACAACTTTTGGCTTATCTTGATCAGATTGGCTTGATCTTAAATTTAAAACCATACGTAGCGTTCGAATAGATTCGGACACCGCAGATGACGGCTTGTTCAATATGTAATCACCCAGACCACCTTTACCCGCATTTTCAGCCATAGGAATAAGTCCATAGCATGAATAACCTGTACGAGTTTCAAGTTGTGAGGCGCTTCTAAATGCATTGTCCAATTTTTCAAGAATAAGAACCAATGTAATACCAACAAACAATGCAATCGCTGAAGTCAAACTCATAATGAGTGGTTTATTAGGATAAGATGGCGCTTCAGGTGCTGCGGCATAAGAAATAATACGTGCTTCTGGACCATCAAGCTCTTCTTGACTATCTGAACGCTTGTAAGATGCTAAGAACGTATCAAAGATCATACGGTTTGATTCCGCTTCACGTTCCAATTCACGTAAACGGATCATAGAATGATTTTCACCTTTCTTAAGACCAGATACCTCATTCAAACTCATCTCAAGAGCTTCAATTTTTTTCTCAGCAATACTCAAATCGCTTTTAAGGTTACCCGCAACATTCGAGACTTCGGAGCGCATCTTCTTACGAAGGTCTACCAACTCAGCATTTATATTTATAATAGAGGGGTGTTTAGAACCGTAGCGGGAAGACAAATCGGCTTTACGGCGCAAGATGTCCGTCTCAGTTTTCTTCAGTTCTTGAACATTGCGCGAATTCGCTACAGCTTCATCAGATTCAAATCCCGATGGGTTGTTTGCCCATTTTTCAATGTCTTTTAGCTTTGCTACCGCAGCTGCTTTTTCAGACTTTGCAAGAACCAACTGTGAGTTCAGCTCAGACATTTGCTGTGCTGTAATTTCGTAACGTGCTCCTGTAATTAACCCGTTCTGAGACCTATACGCTTCAACAGCCCCCTCCGCATCGCGTAACTGCTTACGCAAAACATTCAAACGACCATCTAACCAACTTGTAACCTTTTGTGTGGCACGGAACTTCGCATTCAAGCGCTCTTCAAGGTATGTATCCACAACTGTATTTGCAACTAACGCTGCTTTTTCTGGGTCTTCAGCAGTATAACTAACTTGGATAACAAAGGATCCTGGAACAGGCTTAACATTCAACCGTTGTAAAAACGCAGCAACAACGCGTGCCGTATCTTGATCCAACACATTGTTACGATCTTTCATTTCCGAATTATGAACTGACAAGCTCTTGAATGATCCTGCCTCACCATTCAACGGGTTTGGACGCATACTTAATTTTTGAACAACTCGACGACCAAGCTCTTGAGATTTCAAAACCTCAACTTCACTTAAAACCAATGTTGTATCCAAACGCATGGACGACATAAAGTTCTGAAGATCTATACTAGAGTGATCAATGCGTTCACTCTCAATAAGAACAAGAGCGTTCGCAGTATAGCGTGTAGGTAAGACAGTCGTGATAAAGAACGCAGATACCAACGCCACCAGCATAATAAGGACAACAATCCATTTACGACGCCACAAAAGCATCAATAAACGGCGTAAATCAACATCCAACTCATCGAAGTGATGAGTTGATTGAACTGGACCATTATTATTTTGCATGTATACGCTCGTCATAATTAAAAGAACCGTTCCTTCACACGAATAATATCACCTGGCATCACTTGTGCAGTCGGAGTAACTTTAACTTTATCACCGTTAACACCAGAGCGAACAACTTCTATATTCTTAGTATTTGCTCTGTACGTAAATCCACCACTGATTGCTACCGCATTCAAAACACTCATGCCATCTATGTAGTTATAACTTCCTGGACGACGTATTTCGCCCATAATATAAAATGGACGAAACTCAGCTACCTCAATTGCAACACTCGGATCAACCAAGTAACCATTAGATAACGCAACAATCAAAATGGCCTCAGCTTGCCTCAACGTCATGCCAGCAACTTTAATCTGACCAATCAACGGCACAGACACCATACCCAGACCATCAACTTGATAAACCTTTGACAAGTCTTTCTCACCATAGACAGTAACGCGTAACTTATCAGATGGTCCTATCACATATGCAGAAGAAAAAGTATTACCTGAACGCACATTTAAAGAACCATCTTCTGATCTAATATAAGGATCAACAGCATCTTCATCAGAAACCTCAACTACATTCTCAACAATTACGGATTGAACCGGATCAGGAGCAATACGTTCTGCATCGGAAACAATACTAAGAGGATCTGACTTGCCATTCGCGTGAACGTACGAAACCGGTGCCAGCAAAACTGCGACACTCAAGAGAAGTACAAAACTATTCAAAACTTTTTTCATTATATCCATGAGGACCATGGTCACGTTAAAATTTAAAGACATTAAAAGGAATCAATCCTTTATACATAGTAATATTGTTTAGGGGGGGCTGACAAGAGTCGAACTGAAATTATTTTTAAAACCTATAAAAATGGCTATATATCAAGGTTTCGAGTGGGAAAATGACCTAGATCAACCCTAATATTGACCAGTCAAACGAATCATAAACAGATTTCGCTCAAAATCATTACCCGTAAATGTGCTGTTTTGTGTGCTGTGAATATACTCACCCTTCACATTGTAATACGGACTTGGACGGTACAAGACCCCTAACCCCATTCTGTATAAGTCATCTTCACGTGTCGTACCATCAAAGTCTCTGTTTATATACGTAGCATAAGCACTTAAAACAATTTGGCGACGAAGTTCGTGGTCCAAAGACAATGTCCCTTGGGTCTGTACAATTCCCTGCACAATTTCATTATCCTGAATAATACTGCGCGTTAAATCCAAACCGAGTGTTGAGAGCTTTGTGATATTCCAGTCCAAATTTGCATCAATAGCGATGTTTTCAACATCAGAAATCGTATCATCTTTAAAGTTAATACTAGAGTAACCAATTCCGATGTCACTCGAGAGCAAACCTTTGTATTTTGTAATAACACCAGCAAGAACACTTATATTACGGCTATCTCTGAATCGGTTTGTAAATACAGCCGCTCCGTCATCATAAATACCTTTATCATAACGTGTTTCACCAAACACACTGCGTAAGAATGCCACATGGTTGGCTGGAAACTCATACCCTGTTTCTACTTCCAATTCGGTTGTACTGAAATTTGCATCACTTCGAACAACTGCAAAAGCTGGGTCCGCTAAAGAAACTCCATCTTCAAAGTATTTACGCGTATGACGTCCCAATACTTTTAAGCCAAGGCGATTTGGTTTGTATGAAACACCACCTTCCACTTCCGCCGTTGAAATTTCCAAAGGATCTCTCGTAAATACACGTGATAAGTTATTGGCGCGATCTTGGTGATATTTTGAATACGACACCTTCCATGGAAGCTGCATATCATGCTTAATCTCAAAATACCCGCCAGCGCTTCCTTCAAAATTTTCTACATCTTCATGATGATTATCAGCATAGCGAACGATCTCACTCGACAAACTCATACCAAAGAAATGTCTATCTTTGATCGTGCGAATAGAGATCGCAGGCGCAATAACCGCAGCACTGTCACTCTCTTCATTTGTGCTTGAAGCAAATAAGTTGTCATTATAAAACCCACCAACAGCCAACTTAGGAAACACAAGGAGCTTCCCAACAATCAGTCCTTTAGGTGAAAAAGCGGGAAAGTTTCGTTCGCTCACAGGAAGTAATGTTTCCCCCTCTGGCTCACGATTAATAGATCGCACATCAGCACCTATCCCAAACCCTGCATCCTTTAAAACAGATTGCTCGGCCGAGAACGCGACATTGATTTGTGAGAAAACCCACAAAACCACACACACCATTAAAAAATGGTGTTTCATCTGACCAACCAGCAAATGTTTAAAAAACAAAACCATAGAAATTAAGCCCTAAAACCAAGCTAAAAAAATTTATTTAAATAAATTAAAAGAACAGTGCCCAATCAGAACGACCGGACGAATCACTAATATGGTAACACGCAAAACGCATTTATCCACATTTTATTCACAGGCCACAGATAATGGTGATGATATAGAGAAGTGTTAGGTTTAGGTCTTAACCGTAAAATTATGCTCTTCTTGCAAAGAACCACTTGGAACAGCATACAGATTCAAAGAAATATTAACCTCACAAAGACCTGTCGTATAATCTTTAATATGTGACAACGTTTTCGCGAAACGATTGGTGGCCTCAACTGGCTCACCATCATATTCAGGTCTTACAAACAAAATTGCGTATTCATTCTCCCCCGTCTGGGCAAGAATATCACTCTGACGTCGTGTTTGTGACAAGTGATAGGCAAGACGTGCGCTCGCATGCAATGCAGAATACTCACTGTCTTCAACAATAATGTTTTTATAATTTTCAATTGTAAAAAAGAGTGCGTATGACTCCTCTCCATAACGTCCTGCACGATCAATTGCGCTTAAAAGCAACTGATTAAACGCAGACTTGGCGATCACACCCCCAGCGCTTGGAAAATCTTCCGCTTCATTCCCCAACTGCTTCAGCTGCAAAATAAAATGAGAGGCCGTATCAACGGCTTTTTCCAAAAGATTTAGATCAGACGAATTAGGAAGAACAGAGTTAATACCAAGTGTAGCAACATCTTTGCTGTTCTCAATATCCATACCAATCACGTAAAGATACCCACGACCCGCACGGCGCATATTAAGAATATTATGCTTCACATCCGTAAGAAACTTAGAATCCAGCAAGACAATTGAGTATTCTTGAAATCCAAGCTCTCTCAAAGCCTCATCCCAATCCGAAAGTAACGTAGGCGTATGCCCTTGTATTTCAAGACGTTGAGAAACTTGTGCTGCGTGGTTCTGGTCCTGATCAAGAACTAGAATTTTCATTTTTGATCCTATCTGATAGAGTAAAAGTACGGTTCTTGGGAAAAGTCTCTCACGAACAATGCGTAAGCGCAAGAACTCTTAATTGACTTTCACCCTCCAGAAAGATAGAAATCTATAGTCTATAAACACTTAGGAAAGAACTAAATAAATGAGCATTCATCTCTATGAAAACGACCTTCCCGATGACCTTAACCTTGCAGGAGATCTTGCCATCGATACAGAGACAATGGGCTTAAACCTCCACAGGGACAATCTGTGTCTTATTCAAATCTCTACAGGAGACGGAAATGCACACCTTGTGCAGTTTAAAGACAGAAAATACGACTGCCCAAATTTAAAGAAGCTTCTCGCCGACAAAACAACCGAGAAAATATATCACTTCGCACGTTTCGACATTGCTTCAATCAAACAATATTTAGGTGTAGATTGCGGACCAATATTTTGTACAAAAATTGCATCCCGCTTATGCCGTACCTACACAGATAAACACGGACTAAGAAACCTAACAAAAGAACTTCTAAACGTTAACTTAGACAAGCAACAACAATGTTCTGACTGGGGAACATCTGATATATCAGATGATCAAAAACAATACGCGGCCAATGATGTTCTTTTCCTTCATAAAATGCGCGACATTTTAAAAGTACGTCTTGAGCGTGAAGGAAGAACCGAGCTTGCACAAAGTTGCTTCACGTTCCTTCCTGCGCGTGCTGATCTTGACCTTATCGGTTGGCCAGAAACAGACATATTTTCTCATTAAAAACAAAACAAAAGAAGCATCATGAACATCTTAGAGAGCGCCCGTAATATTATTCAAACTGAGGCCGAAGGATTGTTAGAGCTAAAAGACTCCCTCGATCACAATTTTGAAACCGCAATAAACACCATAAATGAGATGAAGCGTAAGCACCAAGGCCGCCTCATCATTTCTGGGATGGGGAAATCTGGACACATCGCAACAAAACTTGCTGCAACCATGGCATCAACAGGAACACCAGCCTTTTTCGTGCATCCAGGGGAAGCGTCCCACGGCGATTTAGGTATGATCACCGAACATGACGTTATCATCCTGCTTTCTAACTCAGGAGAGAACTCTGAGATATCAGATATGATCGCCTATGCAAAACGCTTTAACATTCCCCTCATCGGGATGACAAGCAATCCAGATAGTGCGCTGGCCCAACATTCAGACATTCTTCTTCTTGTTCCAAAAGCAAAAGAAGCATGCTCAATTGGCATGGCGCCAACAACATCAACAACAATGATGATTGCCCTTGGTGATGCTGTGGCCATTACTCTTCTTGAAACAAGCGGCATGACCCGCGAAGATTTCAAAGTCTTCCATCCGGGTGGAAAACTTGGTCAAAAATTGAAAAAAGTTTCAGATTTAATGATGAAAGAAGACGACCTCCCGCTTGTTAAAACAGAAACAACCATGGACAATGTCCTTCTAACAATGACAGAGAAAAACC
>JQIA01001289.1_pt1 | contig 13495 bp, 10 predicted proteins | sample 811431 | NCBI WGS metagenome assembly JQIA01 (sample SAMN02998118, study PRJNA258478) | marine sediment metagenome | biome: marine; feature: seafloor; material: sediment; isolation source: oil-polluted sediment collected from 3 locations (0.5 km, 0.7 km and 0.9 km)... | place: USA: Gulf of Mexico ... | reverse complement strand
ACAAAAATTAAAGAACAGCAAGCATGGCAAGAATTACAAAGCTTAGCTATTGTTAATAAAAACAATAAACTCACTAAACATGGCGAACAAGTAGCACAGCTGCCTTGTCACCCTCGCTTCGCCCATATGTTGCTATCAGCCAGAAAAAATAACGATAAACTGGCTTTTTTAGCTTGTATTATTACCGCCTTACTCGAAACCCGTGATTTATTTGTCGGCGAGCAAGCACGACATGATTGTAATTTAATTCATCGTATTCATTTACTCATCACTCGGTGGCGCACGCCTAACGGTGCAATGATCAATATTGTTAAACAAGTAAAATCGTTAGCTAAAAAATTAAATATCAGTGACCAGTTTATTAGCGAACAGTTAACCTCATTACCTATTGAAAATACGGGTTGCTTATTAGCTTATGCTTACCCTGAGCGTGTCGCTAAGGCCAGAGGGAAAGCCGGCGAATATATTTGTGCTAACGGTAAAGGGGTAGTTTTGGATGAGCAAGATGCTTTAGCCGCAGAAACGTACCTAGTTGTCGCGGATTTAATGCAACTAAAAAATGGTTTGCGGGTTCGCTTAGCAGCCAGTATTGAACTAGCGCAAATAGAACAAATATTTAGCGATAATATTATTGAAAAAGAAGTCGCCACTTTTGATGGTAGTAATGGTAAAATTATTGCGCGATCGCACACTAAACTTGCTGCGATAATATTGAAAGAATCGGTGAATCAAAACACCTTAACGACCGATCAAATTGCGCTTATGTGGTGTGAACTCGTTAAACAGAAAGGCTTAAACTTTCTGAATTGGCACAACAAAGATTTAGCGTTAAAAGCGAGATGGCAATGGTTAACGCATTATTTTCCAAACTATGATTTACCCAACATCAATCATGCCTATTTGCTCGAAAACATGACTCTTTGGTTTGCCCCTTTTGTTGGTGAAATAAAGTCAACAGCGAAACTAGCGAAATTAGACTTATCAGCCATGTTGCTTTCACTGTTAGATTATTCGCAGCAGCAAATTTTAAAACAAGCCGCGCCGACTGTTTACGTGAGCCCAATGGGGCGGCATTGCGCTATAAGTTACTCGATGGAAAAATCACCTAAAGTGTCACTACCTATGCAAGCGCTTTACGGTTTGACTGAAACACCAACTATTGGCACTACAGAAGGTAATACAAGTGGCATCACAGGAAAAAAGAATGCAAAGCAAAATAAAAGTCAGGCTATTCCGCTTATTTTAGAATTATTATCTCCCGCACAGCGTCCCATACAAGTAACGCAAAATTTAGCGCAGTTTTGGGCGGGTAGTTATAAAGCCGTACAAAAAGAGATGAAATCAAAATATCCTCGACATTATTGGCCGGATGATCCTGTTAACGCTAAACCAACGAATAAAACTAAGCGTCATCTTAATTTATAAAGTACATTCAAAAACTTAAATAGAAGCAGCACTGATTATGTTAAATCAAGTAATTAACACAACAAACACAGCAAAAAAAACTAAAACACCCGATACCCCTTTTGCTAAAAAATGGCAACAAATAGAGAAAAAACAAAAACGAAATGCTAATACTAAGAAAAAAGTTGATGCGTTATATCAAACCTTTCAAGAAAGAGTTTTACCAGAAGAGCAAGAATTTGTTGAATTGCTTGCTAAAGAAACAACTCATTTAATTACTTTTTTATCACGAAAATCGTTTACTCAATGGCAACGAGAAGAGTTACAAGATTGGATTGAAAGTAATATAGATGCCTTAATGGAACATCCTTTTGGTAACCGCGAACTATTTGAAACGGTAAGCAAAAAATATAGAGAGGCCCTGCTAGAGCAAACGGAAAAAACGAATGAAGATCACGAGTTTTTACCTGAAGAAATAGAGCGTATGCGCATGATGGCAGAAGAAGTTTTTCAAGGTAAAAAAGAATTTACTGATGAAGAAATTGACACCTTTTTACGTGATCCTGCTACTTTTCAGCAAGTATTTGAAGCTTTTATGCAAGAAGAGGCACAAGCAAAACAAGATGACTTTTTCGGTGATAACGCAGCAGATGATGAGTTTGAGCATGAAGGTCATCAAGAAAATGATGAACGCCCTCAAGATGAACAACAAGTAAAAAAACAAAACAAGCTTAAATCACTATTTAATTCAAGCAATTTGAATAAGTTGTATAAATTACTTGCTAACCGTTTGCATCCAGACAAAGAGAAAAACGAACATCTTAAAGCCGAAAAAAGTGATTTAATGGCAAAGCTAATTACCGCTAAAAAACAAAAAGATGCTTTTACGCTTATTTCTATGTTTCACCAATTTATGCCAGAAAATGAAAATGCGTTATTTGACGGGAATGACGAAGAGTTAACTCAAGCTTTGGTGAGTTTACTCAATGAAAAATTGCATCAACTTGATAAAGAAAATGCTGACGAGAAATATAATAATGGCGTAAAAAGTATGATCTGGCAAAAATTCAATGCGCGCAGTAAAAAAGCGACCGAAGAGAATATCTTTATGCACATAGCTGATCTTGAAGATGGTCGCACACGTTTGAAGTACTATATTAATGAAGTTAAAACCATGAAACTGTTACAAAGCATATTATCAGAACGTTACGATCAACGCAGAGAGAGCCGTTTTAAAAACCCTTTTCACAGTGGTGAGTTTTCACTTGACGATTTAGAAGAGCTATTTCGCTAACCCTGAGTATTATTCATGTCAGAAAACCAAAAAAAACGTACTAAATCAACCAAAGCATTGAAAACAGCTAAAGTAAATAAGTCAACTAAAGCAGCTAAATCAACAGTAAAAGGCATAAAAAAATCATGGGGGCGCTGGTTGTTAATTACCAGTGCTAAATTACTATTTTCGTTGGCTTTCGCTTTAGCTATTTTTACTATATATCTCGATGCTAAAGTGCAAAAAGTATTTGAAGGTCAACGTTGGCAAGTACCTGCACAAATTTATGGGCAAATAAAACAGTTTACAATAGGAGATAATATTGAGGTAAACCATGTTACGCAGGCTTTGAGACTTAATGGCTATAAAAAAGTACAATTTATTAAGTCACCAGGGCAATATGCACAATCAGCGTCACGGTTAGTTATTTTTCGTCGTGCCTTTGATTTCCCTCAATTAGATGAAAATATAGTAGAAAATGTTACAGCAACACAGCTTACTATTGATATAGAAAAGGGTAAAATCAGCCAGCTTTTTATTGATAATACACCCGTAATACAACTTCAACTTGAGCCTGTTTTACTGGCGAGAATTGTGCCAGATAACAAAGAGGATAGAGTATTAATGGCATTGGAAAGTATGCCAGCAATGTTGCTTGATACTTTATTACTGGTTGAAGATCGAGACTTTTATCATCATCAAGGTATTTCTCCCGTAGGTATTTTACGTGCTTTATATAGTAATATTCGTGCAGGGCATACGGTACAAGGTGGCAGTACTTTAACGCAACAGCTAGTCAAAAATATGTTCTTAACACGAGAGAGAACACTATCGCGTAAAGTTAAAGAAGCGATAATGGCGCTGGTAATTGAACTGCGTTATAGCAAAGATCAATTGTTAGAAGCCTATATCAATGAAGTGTATTTAGGGCAACATTATGCTCATGGTATTTACGGTTTTGGTTTAGCGGCAAAATTTTATTTTGGCAAAACTGCCGCGGAATTGAACATTGAGCAAATTGCCTTGCTGATAGCACAAGTTAAAGGGCCAAGTTATTACGATCCTTGGCGACACCCTATTCGTGCCAAGCAACGCCGAGATTTAATTTTGCGCTTAATGTTTGAGCACCATTTATTCTCAGTACTTGAATTTGAACAGGCACTTGAATCACCTTTGTCTATTCGTAAAAATAAACGTTTTAAAACAGAACAATACCCCGCGTACTTGCAAATAGTGAAGAAAGAACTGAATCACCACTTAACATCGAAGCAGCAAAAAATGGGAATTCGAGTTTTTACTGGTTTTTCTCATGTTTCCCAGCAATTATTAGAACAAACGGTTACTCGTCAATTAACGCAACTAGAACAAAAATATCAACAAAATGATTTGCAAGCAGCGATGATACTAACTGATATTGAAAGTGCTGAAATTAGAGCGGTAGTCGGGGATAGAAAAAGTGGCTATGCTGGTTTTAATCGAGCTATTAATGCGAAACGCCCCGTTGGATCGTTAATAAAACCAAGCATCTATTTAGCGGCACTTGAGCGCTATGAGCAATACAATTTTGCTACAATACTTGAAGATAAGCCCATAACACTCAGCGCAGCTAAAGGAACGCAATGGCAACCTAAAAATTATGATGGCAAGTATCGTAATCAAGTGTCGCTTATTGATGGCTTAGTCAACTCTCTAAATATCCCAACGGTTAATTTAGGCATGAAACTGGGATTAGATAATGTTGCTAACGCAGTCCACTTACTCGGTTATCCACACGATATTACTACCCGCCCATCAATGCTATTAGGGGCTATCAACATGTCACCATTAGAAATAAACCAACTCTATTTGCCTTTTGCTAATCACGGTATGGATGAAAAAGCACATACCGTGAATGCTATTGTGTCATCAAAAGCGTCATCAAGCGGTGAAATATTATGGCAGTTCGAATCAAGCAACAACCAAATTATTTCAAGCAACGCCGCTTATTTAATAGACGCTGCGTTAACACAAGTGACAAAAAAGGGGACGGCAAGGTCACTTACTTGGCGCTTGAAAAATATCAATGTTGCTGGAAAAACGGGTACCAGTAATGATGCTCGAGATAGTTGGTTTATCGGTTATGATGAAAAACACCTTGTTACCACTTGGGTAGGAAAAGATAACAACAAACCGACTAGGCTTACTGGCAGTAGCGGTGCGTTAGTCTTGTTTAGTGATTTTATGAAGCGCCAAGGTAGTATTAGTAAGCAACATTTAATGCCAGATGCCGTGCAAGTTATGTTGTTTGAGAAAAAAACAGGGCATGCGGTCACAGATAAATGTGCTGGCACCGTAGAGTACCCAGCGATTATCGATGGTATTAAAATACAGCAAGAATGTTTAAAAAATCGGGAAGATAAGCGTTCTTGGTTTGAAAAAATATTTGGTGATTAGTGTGAAAATTGAACTTTTCAAAACGTTTATTTATGCGCTGTAAATAGGTTGTTGCAACTACGTCACTCTCAAGACCTCTTGGTGAATAAAAACACTGACTTTTTATACAGCTACCGAAAGGGTTGTGGTATTATGACTAAGTCTTTTAAAATTAACGAAGGTCTAAAGCTAAGGAATAAACAATGGCAGTTGAAAATCGATTTGTCGTCATTAGACATGGGGTGGAAGCAAAAACATTTATGGATAAGAAATCAGCAGATGAATATGACAAAATGTTGGATATGGCCGATAATTTAACCGAATTGTTGGCAGAATCACCCATTGAGCTGAGTGATGGGATTAGTGAAGAATTGAGCATTTACTTGGCACAGCATCGAGACGAAGTGTTAATCGCTTTACTTGCTAAAAAGCCCGTTCAAAAACCAGCTAAAAAAGCAGTTGAGAAGCCTGTTAAAAGCGTTACCGCTAAAAAAACACTGAAAATATCACCGAAAATAGTTGCTTAAACGAAAGATAAAAATTGGCTATCGTTATATGATTTTAGCTAACCATTATTTTTCGCTTATTTTAGCGTTATGTGTTCATCACGATTAGAGTATGGCAGTATGTTTATAGGTCTTAATAATAATGTAATTACCCCTTGTATAGGTCAATGTGAATTAAATGGAAATGATATTTGTATGGGGTGCTACAGATCTGCACTAGAAATTTCGGATTGGATGAGCAAATCTGATGACGAAAAAATCGATATAGTCATTCGGTGTAAAAAAAAGATAGCGCTACACTCAAAAGTTAGTTAACAGTATATTAATAGCATAGCGCTATTAATTTTAAATAATTATGCAGTAAATATCCGATATTAAATTCTCTCTAAAAAAGAAGGTTATTATGATCCATTCAATAAATAAATGTGTTTCTATTTTGTTGCTTAGTGCCTCGGCATCAGTATTTGCAGAGACACTTACGCTGTCTAGCCATGATATTTCTCAGGGTGAATTTATGGCTGAGGAACAGATGTTTAATGGCTTTGGCTGCTCTGGTGGTGATATATCGCCTCATTTAAAATGGTCAGGAGCTCCAAAAGGTACAAAAAGTTTTGCAATTACATCTTATGATCCAGATGCGCCTACAGGCAGTGGTTGGTGGCATTGGCAAATTGTAAATATTCCAAAAGATATTATGGAAGTATCGTCTGGCGCAGGCAGTACGAAACAAGATCTTGCACCTAAAGGCAGTATGCAAATAATAAATGATTTTGGTCATCGAGGTTTCGGTGGTGCTTGTCCCCCCGCAGGTCATGGAATACACCATTATAAGTTTACGATTCATGCATTATCAGTTGAAAAACTAGCGCTTCCAGAAAATGCTTCAGGTGCTTTGGCTGGCTACATGATCAATATAAATACGATAGAGTCCAGTACCATCGAATCATTATATAAGCGTGATTAATTAACAAATATGTCAACGGAATAATTTTTGATACGCGCTTTTTTTTGATTTTTAGCTTTGAGATATAAAAATAGTGATTGATTACCAAGTTATCCGCAGCCACCGAAAAACATTGAGTTTGCAGGTTAAACAGGGACTGGTTATTGTTCGATCACCTCATTTTGTTGATGGCCGTTATATTGACTCTGTTGTTAAAAAAAAGTCTGCTTGGTTGAAAAATAAAATAGCTGAGCAAGCGAGGCTTAAAAATAATCATTGTGATTTTAGTCAAGGCAGCCAGTTATTTTATTTTGGACAAAAAGTAACGTTGGATATACATTTTGGGATTAAGGCTGCTACGTTTTTATCCTTGAATAGTCATAATGAACAAATACTCGTTGTAACGCTTGCTGTGCGAAATAAAGATAAGTTAATTCAATATAAGTTAAGTCGGCATAAACCAAGTGAAAATACTGACTTATCTGCTAGGGTAAAAAAGCAGTTAGAGCTTCATTTTAAACAACAAGCTCAGCCGCTTATTTTAATAAAAACTGGACACTTTAGCGAACTAACAGGTTTAATGCCGACAAGTATTAAAATAAAGCAATACCGTGCAAGGTGGGGAAGCTGCAATAGTCGTGGCGAATTAAGCTTTAATTATTTAATGATGATGTTGCCTGAGGATGTGATTAACTATATTGTTGTGCATGAACTATGTCATTTAGGCTATTTAAATCATTCGCCTTTATTTTGGCAACTAGTCGCCAAACATTTTCCTGATTATCGCCAAGCTAAACAGTGGTTGAAAACACATCAATCAGAGTTACTTTGGCGTTTGAATTAACGAATATATTGCCGTAGATGAAAGAAGAGATATTCTATAACTTTTTATTCTTTTTTTACTGTGCATATTAGTTGACAATTTAGTTATATTCAGGCATTTTATCTGTCATGAATATTATCTCTAGCCAAATTAGCATTATTAGTATTATAACCACCACCCAAATTGGAATGGCGGTCGCTGGCTAACGTGTAAAAATAATTTTATCGAAGCCCGTGACCTGAAAAGATTACGGGTTTTTTTTTGGCAAAAAACTGCTTTCAAAAGGAAAAACAATGCGTGTACTTAAATTTGGTGGCTCATCACTAGCTTCAGCTGAACGTTTTCGTCAAGTTGCTGACATCATCAAAGATACAAGCCAATCATCAAAAGTTGCTATTGTAGTGTCAGCACCACAAGGTGTTACTAACCATTTAGTAGCAATGGCTGAGAATACAAATGATCAAGCAAAATTAACAACAGATCTAGGCCACTTTAAACGTGCTATTACCACTATTATTGATGATTTATCTGCGAGCATACCTGAGTTTAACTCTCAACATTGTGAGCAAGCACTAACAAATTATGAACATCAACTTGAGCGCTTTATGCAGGGTGCTAATATGCTTTCATACTGCCCTGATCATATACGTGCGCATATTATTAGTACGGGTGAGCGTTTAAGTGTTGCCATTTTAGACTCAGTATTACAGTCATCAGGTATACAAGTTTCATTATTATCGCCAGAAAAATTCTTATTCACTAATGATTCTTCATTAAACGCAGTTGCTGATTTAGTTTTATCAAAAGAAAAATTCAATGCGCATTATGAACAGTTAAATCAAGTATCTTTAATGCCTGGTTTTATTGGCATTAGTGTTAAAAAAGACGGTAGTGAAGGGCAAGTCACTACGTTAGGTAGAAATGGCTCAGATTATTCAGCAGCCGTTTTAGCCGTATGCTTGCAAGCGGAGTGTTGTGAAATTTGGACGGATGTTGATGGTGTTTACAATGCTGATCCACGAATGATCAAAGAAGCCAAGTTACTGGATTACTTGTCTTATCAAGAGGCCATGGAGTTATCTTATTTTGGTGCGAGTGTTTTACATCCAAAAACGATTGGCCCTATTGCTCAATATCATATTGATTGTTTGATCAAAAATACCAGTAACCCAGCAGCACCAGGCACGTTAATTTCTAATGAAAACGATCAACAAAAACGTGTTAAAGCTATTTCAAACCTTGATGACTTAACGATGGTTAATGTGTCAGGTCCTGGTATGAAAGGTATGGTTGGCATGGCAAGTAGGGTATTTGCTACCATGTGCCGTGAAAATATTTCGCTAGTATTAATTAGTCAATCTTCAAGCGAATACTGTATTAGCTTTTGTATTCATTCTGAAGACGAACAACAAGCAGAGCAAAGCTTAAAAGAAGAGTTTGAATTAGAGTTACTTAACGGTTTACTTGAGCCCATTGCACTTAAAGGTGAGTTGTCTATAGTATCGCTTGTAGGCGAAGGTATGCATCATCAACGTGGTGTCGCCGCTAAATTTTTCAGTTCATTAGCACAAGCACGTGTTAACGTCGTTGCGATTGCTCAAGACTCCTCAGAACGTAGTATTTCTGTCGTTATAGAACAAGATAAATGTACCGCCGCGATGAAAGTTAGCCATCAAAACTTCTTTTCACACAAACCTGCTATTGATATATTTCTAGTAGGCTGCGGTGTTGTTGGTAGTGAATTAATTGCGCAAATCTCTCGTCAACAAACAAGTTTAAAAGAGCAAAACGTTGCCTTGACAGTTTATGGTATTGCCAACTCTAAAGGCATGGTTTTTGATGAAAACGGCATCGATTTAGAAAACTGGCAAACGGTAATGTCAACAGGTGCTGAAAATAATCAAGCGTTACCCGTAAGTGCCGAAAATCTTAAAGCATTTGTTCGTGAACATCATTTAATTAATCCTGTTTTGGTTGACTCTACCTCTAATGAAGCATTAGCAATGAGCTATGTTGACTACTTAGCGGAAGGCTTTCATGTTGTTACACCAAACAAAAAAGCGAATACAGATTCATGGGAATATTACCAAGAATTACGCAGTACCGCACAAAAAACTAATCGTCGTTTCCTTTATGAAACAACGGTTGGCGCAGGTTTACCAGTCATTGATACCTTTCAAAATTTAATTAAAGCGGGTGATGAATTACAACGTTTTGAGGGAATTCTTTCAGGTTCACTTTCTTATATTTTTGGTAAATTAGATGAAGGTATGTCGTTATCAGAAGCAACCGCTATCGCCAAAGAAAATGGTTTTACAGAGCCAGATCCTCGTGATGATTTAAGTGGTATGGACGTTGCCCGTAAATTATTAATTATGGCGCGTGAAGCCGGTATGCAATTAGAAATATCTGATATCAACATCGAATCAGTGCTACCAAGTGACTTTGATGACAGTGGTGATGTAAACGAATTTATGCGCAATTTATCAAAACTAGATAGCGATGTAAGTGCTCGTTGTGCTGCGGCAAAAGCAGAAGGAAAAGTATTACGTTATATCGGTAATATTGTTGACGGAAAGTGTAAAGTATCGATTGACGAAGTTGACAGTAGTCACCCACTTTACAGTGTTAAAGAGGGTGAAAATGCACTCGCAATTCATAGCCGATATTATCAGCCACTACCGTTTGTTTTACGCGGTTATGGTGCCGGTGCTGAGGTAACGGCTGCGGGTGTATTTGGTGATATTTTAAGAACCCTAGCATGGGAGCAACAGCACTAATGACAATAAATAAAGTGTCGGTATTTGCGCCAGCTTCTATCGGTAATCTTAGTGTCGGTTTTGATGTTTTAGGTTTAGCCGTTAAACCTATTGATGGCACACTATTAGGTGATGTGGTCACTGTAGAGCATGCAAATGAAGACAGTTTAGTCGTTATAGGTGCTTTTGCTGATAAACTACCAAAAGCCAAAGAAGACAACATTGTTTGGTCTTGTTTACAGTTATTTAATCAAGCGTTAATTGCCATTAATAAAACACCTATTCACGTACAAATGACACTGGATAAAAAAATGCCCGTTGGCAGTGGCTTAGGATCAAGTGCCTGTTCAGTAGTGGCAGCACTTGCCGCTTTAAATACTTTTTATGCTAAGTTTGAACGTTTCAGTTTTGATGAAAAAACCATACTGAAAATGACGGGTGAAATGGAAGCACAAATTAGCGGTAGCTTACATTATGACAATGTAGCACCTTGCTTATTAGGTGGCTTACAATTAATGGTGCCAGACAGTGACGTGATAAGCCGTGTACTACCAGGTTTTAATGATTGTTTTTATGTGATGGCTTACCCAGGTATTGAAGTCTCAACGAAAGCGGCACGTGAAGTATTACCTACAAGTTATAGCCGTGCTGATGTGATATGCTATGGTCAAAATTTAGCAACCTTTGTTGATGCCTGTCATAGGCAAGATAAAGCGCAAGCTTTTTCAGTCTTAACCGATGTAGTGGCTGAGCCTTACCGAACGGATTTATTACCAAAATATCAACAAGCGCATGATTATTTAGCCACACAAGGCGCTCATGCTGTGGGTATTTCAGGCTCAGGGCCAACATTGTTTTGTATTTGTGAAACCGAGCAACAAGCGCAAGGTTTTGCTCAGTGGTTAAAAGATAATTACCTACAAACCGATCTTGGCTTTGTTCATGTTTGCCAAGTTGATGAAGTTGGTGCGCAAGAGATTTAGCAAATCTTTGATAATTTTGATAAATAATAAAGAAAATATCAGGAATAAAAAGTGAAATTTTATAATTTAAAAGAAAATGATGAACAGGTAAGTTTTGCTCAAGCAGTAAAGCAAGGTTTAGGCAAAAATCAGGGTTTGTTTTTCCCGCAGTCTATGCCTAAATTTGATAATATTGATGAATTATTAGCATTACCTTTGGTAGAGCGTAGCGTAAAAATATTATTACCTTTCGTTGAAGAAGATTTAACAGAGCAAGAGCTAACAGACATTGTTACTGATGCCTTTAATTTCCCTGCTATTTTACAACCTATTTGCAAAGAACGCGCTATTTTAGAATTGTTTCATGGGCCTACATTAGCGTTTAAAGATTTTGGCGCGCGTTTTATGGCTAAGTGTCTACAAGTTTTTGTTGCTAAAGATGCAAAAGCGACTGGACAAAAGAAACCCTTAACCATTTTAACGGCAACATCAGGCGATACAGGTGCTGCCGTTGCTCATGCCTTTCATGGTATTGATAATATTCGTGTTGTTATTATGTATCCCAAAGGCAAAATATCGCTATTACAAGAAAAAATGTTTACTACGTTAGGCGATAATATAGAGACACTTTGCGTTGAAGGTGATTTTGATGATTGCCAAGCGTTGGTAAAAAAATCATTTGATGATAAAGAGCTAGCAAATACTATTGGCTTAAATTCAGCTAATTCAATTAATATCAGCCGATTATTGGCACAAATTTGTTATTACTTTGAAGCAGTAGCTCAATTTTCTCGTGCTAAAACAGAGTTAGGCGATATTGTTTTCTCTATCCCATCAGGTAATTTTGGTAACTTAACCGCCGGTTTATTTGCTAAAGCGATGGGTTTACCGATTAAACGCTTTATTGCTGCCACCAATTTAAATGATACCGTACCGCGTTATTTAGAAACAGGTGAGTGGACACCTAATACCACAGTTGCCACTATTTCAAATGCGATGGACGTTAGTAACCCTAACAACTGGCCACGCGTTGAGCACATGCTTAAATCAGGCATTGTAGAAGACGGCTGTGTAAGCTCAGTTTCTATTGATGAAGAACAAACCCAGTCAACAGTGATTCAATTAAGCAAGCTAGGTTATATTAGTGAACCGCACGCCGCTGTTGCGTACAAAGCATTACAATATAGCGCTGTTGAAGGCGAGTTTGGTCTTTTCTTAGGGACTGCTCATCCAGCTAAATTTAAAGAAGTGGTTGAGAGTATTTTAGGCCAACCTATCGGTTTACCTAAAGAACTTGCCGACTGTGCTGGCGAGCCTATTTTATCGAAAGACATGGCCGCTGACTTTGCTGATTTACGTGCTTATTTGTTAGCGTAAATTTACAATTATGCGAAGTACATTGTGGGTAGTGATGGCTTCGCATTCTATACCACTCAGGCTAACAAAGTGAGCTTTTAAAAAGGCTTGGATAGCCAATATCCAAGCCTTTTCAATCCTAATAGCCAGCTATTACTTGATGATTTCCCCTGCATTATGCTAACTGCCATTAATGTGTAACTAACGTTTTATCTTTCAGGAATAGCCATGATTCAGCCTCACTGGCAGAAAATAATCGAGCAAGAACAATCTCAAGATTACTATTGCCAATTGCAACGTAAAATTGCAGAGCAAAGAGCACAGGGTATTCAGATTTTCCCGAGACAAGACGATGTTTTTCGTGCCTTTGAATTTCAAGACTTAGCTGATATTAAAGTCGTGATCTTAGGGCAAGATCCCTATCATGGCATTGGCACGGTCAGAGACAACAATAATATTCCTCAAGCGCATGGATTAGCTTTTTCCGTTCAAGCAGACACTAAAGTGCCACCTTCGTTGGTTAATATTTACAAAGAATTAACGACCGATATTGAGGGCTTTATTACGCCCAATCATGGAAGTTTAACCACTTGGGCAGAGCAAGGGGTTTTATTATTAAATACAGTATTAACCGTACAACAAGGACAAGCGCATTCTCATGCAAAATTAGGCTGGGAAACTTTTACGGATAAAATTATTGAGCAAATCAACCAGCATAATAATGGCTGCGTATTTATGCTTTGGGGTGCTCATGCTCAAAAAAAAGCGGAACAAAAAGGTAACAGTATTAATACCAGAAAACACCTCGTTTTACATGCCCCACACCCGTCACCACTATCCGCTTATCGTGGTTTTTTTGGTTGTCAGCACTTCTCTAAAGCGAATACGTGGCTGAAAGATCATAATAAAAAGATAATTAGCTGGCACATACCTAATCAGAATAAATAATACCTACTCTACTTGTTATTTTACAGGCAGGCGTTAGTACCCGTAATCATATGCCTTAACAAGAATTATTTCGAGGTGGGCTGGGTATAAATTTAACTTTACACTTTAC
>JQIA01001288.1_pt1 | contig 13505 bp, 11 predicted proteins | sample 811431 | NCBI WGS metagenome assembly JQIA01 (sample SAMN02998118, study PRJNA258478) | marine sediment metagenome | biome: marine; feature: seafloor; material: sediment; isolation source: oil-polluted sediment collected from 3 locations (0.5 km, 0.7 km and 0.9 km)... | place: USA: Gulf of Mexico ... | reverse complement strand
TAATAATTCAGCAAAATCAACCAAGCCTGCTCGATCACAGGTATCTTGGTAGGCTTGATAAACGTTAACAAAAACCGCTTCGCTAGGGTCAAACTGGGCATCTATATGCTGTGGGCGTAAGCCCTCATCTTTTTTGCCATTGATGTACCAAACAAATTGCTTGGCTGGCCATTTCTTTTCATCTAATTCTAATGAACGAACAATACGTTTAACCAAGCGAAGCTGATCATCGCTATCAAGCACTTGAAAAGTTTGTGGTAATTTTGCTTCTTGAAAATGCATTCTTAGTAAACGGTGCGCTAAACCATGAAATGTGCCGATCCACATACCGTGAGTGCCACCACCTTGAAAGCCACCCGTAACTTGCTCTACGCGCGCGCGCATTTCGGCTGCGGCTTTATTGGTGAAAGTTACCGCTAAAATTGAATGGGATGCAGCCTGTTCAACTTGCATTAACCAAGCAATGCGTTGCACTAACACCCTTGTTTTACCTGAGCCGGCTCCGGCTAACACCAGCATGTTTTGCTGTGGTGCGCCCACAACGTCACGTTGCTTGTCATTTAAAGAGTCAAGTAATTCTGAAACATCCATCGTGGAAAGCCTTTTTTTTGCAAATAAACTATAAACGCGGCAAGTATAACACTGGGATTGTATACAGTGATATTAATTAAGGCGTTTTAATATTGAAATTGTTGCAACTGGCACACTGACGTTAATTCAATATGTGGCAACACGGTAATGGGCTTACCAACATTATAACCACTCACCCAGGCTGCTTGGCAGCCAGCAATTAATGCTCCTTGAATATCAGCGCGACCACAATCACCTACGTGTAACAATTCTTCAGGTTTAATCGCTAACTGCGCACAAGCTTTAATAAACATATCGCTTTCAGGTTTTTGTTTTAATAAGTGCCCATTAGTTTGGTAGCCGGCATGGTAAATGTGTTGAAAATAATGATCTATGCCCAACCTTTTGGTATCAACATTCCCGTTACTAATAGCGACTAAAGGATATTTTTTACTCAATGCAGCCAATAAATCATGGCTCGCTTTAGGCACACTAAAATCACTGCGTAATTCAATAAAATGGTCAAGTGCAGCTTGTGCTTCTTGCTCTGCCGTATCAATATCTAACCCTAAAGCCAATAAACCCAAACGATAACTAACCAAACGTACTTGCACAACATCATGAACAAGATTTGGCTGATGGCTAAGCGCTTGTTGTCTAAATTGAAACCAAAAACGTGCGTGTAAACTTTGCTGCTGCCCAAGAAACTTATTTTGCAGTGCAGGTAATAGAGAAAAGTAAGCAACCATTTTTTTATTGATTGCCAACATCACCGGTTTATTACTGTATAGCGTGTCATCTAAATCAAAACTGATCGCTTTGATTGATGTTAATCGACGGTAGAATTTCATCTTTTTTGAATTTATATATTTATTGTTACGCTAATTGTTGCTGTAATAGCTTCGCCACCAAACGCTTAAATTGGCCAAGTAATAAAGTATCCATACGCGGATCAAAATGATGAGCATCATCACTACTAATAGCCAAAAAGCCTAATGTTTGATTTTCATGGGTTAGCTTTACTAACACAACAGAACCTATGCAAGCATGTGAAAATATTAATGCTTGCTCGTCTTGTTGTAAGCGCCCAAAATAGTAATCAGTCGTTGCTAAGCGGTTGGTCATTACTGCTTGGCAATCACCATTGGTTAAGCTCTCATGCGCAATGTTTGCAGCATCAGTTAAATATAACTTAACCGTTGATAACGAGAATATTTCCGTCATTGATTGCACTAAACAGTCTAATAACTCAGTAGCCGACTGACAGTCAATTAACCGTAAATATAAATCGTTATAAAGCATGAATAAGTTTTCATTATGGTTCGCAACAGACATCAACTGCGTAATTTCATCTTCTAAATGGTGTACTTTTTGTCTTAACTTTTGTTGTTGTCTTTCAACTAAAGAAACCGTACCTCGCTGTACATCAACTAACCTTAACCCTGTCATGAGTTCATTATTGCGGTTAAAGAACTCTGGGTTATCTTGCAAGTAAGCGCTAACCAACTCATCTGTTAGCGGTAAATCATCAGTATTTATTGTTGTTTGTTCATTTTTCATAGGAATCTTCTTTATATTGACTATATGGACAACTGACCATCAAACACATGCACCGCAGGGCCTGACATTTTTACGGGGTGACCTGGGCCTTTCCAATAAATACGCAATTTTCCACCGGGTAACTCAACCGTGACTTGCTTATTTAATTTATTTTGTATTTGACCAATAACCACCGCAGCACAAGCACCACTGCCACAGGCTAACGTTTCTGCTGCGCCACGTTCATACACGCGTAATTTAACTTGGTTGGGGGTAACAACTTCCATAAAACCTATATTGGCTTGCTCAGGAAAACGTTCATGGTGTGATAGTTCTTTACCTAACCGAGCAACAGGAGCCGTTAATACGTCATCCACAGTTACAACACAATGGGGGTTTCCTAACGACACGACACCACAAAGTACGGTTTCAGTTTCGCCTAATAAAATATAAGTACCTTCTGTTTTTTGCGCTGTAAATGGTATTTTTGCTGGTTCGAACTGTGGCACAGGCATGGTCACAGAAATATTACCATCACGCTCGATAAATAAGGTCATCTTACCAGAAGCTGTTGATACTTTAATTTTGTTTTTATTGCACAGCCCTTTCATACGAACAAAACGAGCAAAGCAACGAGCGCCATTGCCACATTGACTTACCTCACTACCATCCGCATTAAAAATACGGTAATGAAAGTCTAAATCAGGGTCATAGGGTGGCTCTACCACTAAGAGTTGATCAAACCCAACCCCAAAATTTCTATCCGCTAATTTAGCTATTTTCTCGTTCGATAAATGCACATTTTGCGTTACATTATCAAGTACTAAAAAGTCATTGCCTAAGCCGTGCATTTTAGAAAAATTAACTAACATTATTATGGTTACTCTTACGTTGCGTTGTTGGCTGCTTTTCTATCGGCGCTGCTAGTATTTTCTCTTGATACGGTAAAGTAGCACTAGGTTTAGCGTCTGTTGGCCGTTGGTATAAATCCCCTTTGGCACCACAGGCAGAGAGTAATATCAGCATAAGTAACGGTAAAGAGAGGTTTCTAATTTTGCACATGATGAAATGTTTTTGCCATGAAAGTCGTTTAAATCAAGTTATTTAGCGTAACTTTATTGGTATAAAGACCAATAAAGTTACTATTATACGCATATGTTTATCCACAATAATACAAACAATGTTAAGCTATACTTGATAAATTTATTATAAAGGATAAGCAATGAACGATAGTCAATACAACTTACTTGCCGAAGATCTCCTGCTTGCTGTTGAAGAAGCAATAGAAAATTGTGGTGTAGATATAGATTATGAAGGTGTTGGCGGCTTATTAACATTAACCTTTAAAGATACCACCAAAATAATTATCAACAAACAAGCGCCTTTGCACGAAGTTTGGGTAGCGACTAAATTTAATGGTCACCACTTTACTTATCACAATGATATTTGGACAGATAAACGCGGTGCTGGTGAGTTTTGGCAATTTCTTTCTAACGCAGTAAGCAGACAGGCCGAGACAGAGATCGTGTTAATAGCCGAATAAATAAAATCATTGACCCTTGAATACACATTTTGCTGAATTTTATTCTCTGTGTAGAGCTATGCCCAAAATACGTCAGAATTCAGCCTAGAATTAGAAGCATTTCTAAACTAGCCCTATTAGGTACACCTGAAACTCGTATATTGAAGAGGTTTGGGAGTAAGCTACTCTCGGTGGTAAATTTAGAAAACATGAGTAAACTTTAAACCTTTGGAATAACACAAATGACAACTGTACGAATAGCAACGCGCAAAAGCGCTTTAGCATTATGGCAAGCTGAATATGTAAAAGCACAACTTGAACATTTTCATCCAAATATTAACGTTGAGCTTGTGCCAATGACCACTAAAGGCGATATCATTTTAGATACACCGCTAGCCAAAGTAGGTGGTAAAGGCTTATTCGTTAAAGAATTAGAAGTCGCCATGCTAGAAGACCGAGCAGACATTGCAGTACATTCAATGAAAGATGTACCTGTAGATTTTCCTGAAGGTTTAGGGTTAGAAGTTATCTGTCCTCGTGAAGATCCCCGCGATGCTTTTGTTTCTAATACCTACGCTACGCTTACTGATTTACCACAGGGTGCCATTGTTGGTACATCAAGTTTGCGCCGTCAATGCCAATTAAAAGCCAAACGTCCAGATTTAGATATTCGCGACTTACGCGGCAATGTAAATACACGTTTAAGAAAATTAGATGAAGGCCAGTACGATGCCATTATTCTAGCCGCTGCCGGTTTAATTCGCTTAGAAATGAGTGATCGCATTGCACAATTTATTGAACCAGAAGAAATGTTACCTGCCAACGGGCAAGGTGCTGTAGGCATTGAATGTCGCCAGAATGATGAGGAAATAAAAGCCTTATTAGCACCACTTGAATGTAGTGAAACACGTAGCCGAGTGTTAACTGAGCGCGCCATGAACAAAGCCCTTGAAGGCGGTTGTCAGGTGCCTATCGCCAGCTACAGTTTACTATCGAGCGATGGCAAACAGATCCACTTACGTGGCCTAGTAGGCGCAATTGATGGCAGTGAACTCATTGAAAGTGAAATAACCGGCCCCGTTGAGCAAGGTGAATCGTTAGGTGAAAGCTTGGCGCAAGAACTATTAAATCGTGGGGCAGATAAGATTTTACAACAGGTATACCAAGCTGCTAGTGAATAAATAATGCCGCCAAGCAATAATACGCCAGCACTTAAGGTTTTAATCACCCGACCCGAAAAAAAAGCCACGGCTCTTGCCTTGTTGTTAAACCAACAAGGCATTAATTGTATTATTCAGCCATTATTTGATTACCACCTTCTCGCTGATAAAAGTCAGTCTCAACAATTACTCACTACTAGCGACATTATCATTTTTGTCAGTGTCGCAGCGGTTGAATTTGCTCACGTCAGTTTCAATGCTAATAATTGGCATTATCAACATGTTATTGCCGTTGGCGCCGCAACTAAAGCGGCGCTTAACGCTATCAATATAAAAAACATCATCGCGCCTAGCCAAGAAAACAGTGAAGGTTTATTAAATACACCGCTGCTAAATGATAATATTAACAATAAAACTATCACTATAGTGCGCGGTAATGGCGGCAGAGAACACCTGGCAACTCAGTTAGAAAAACGCGGCGCAAACGTCAGCTATCTTGAAAGCTACCAGCGTGTATGGCGGACATTCGCTAAAAATATAAGCGAACAATGGCATCAACAGCAAATTAATTGCATTATGATAACGAGCACTGCACTATTAGATAAGCTAATGCAATTAATCGTGACTCGCCACACGTTAAATAAATCACCACAGCTAATCAGTTATTGGCAAAATCAATGTTTGTGGTTAGTTGCAAGTAAACGAATTAAACAACATGCTAAACAGCTTGGTTTAAGTAATGTTATAGTAAGTAACGGTGCTAATGAGACGGCTATGCTTGAAGCATTAAACTCTCTTAAAACACATGATCATCAAACTCTGTAAATAAAATCACTGATGGAATGAACAATGACCGATAAAAAAAAGCCATTAACTTCAGAATCAAAAGCGCCTACAAAAGAAACGCTCTCTGTTGCAAAACCTATAACACCTAAAAGCAGCACTAAAGAAGCGAAGAGTGAAAATACGATTAACAACGTCACTCGCTCAAAAAACGATATAGAAAAAAACAATTCAGACACACAACAGAATAATATTTCTAAATTGGCCATTTTTGCTTTAATTGTTGCTATAGCTGGTACGTCAGGATTATTTGCTTGGCAACAGCAGCAAGGCAAGCGCTTATCTCAACAAATTCAGAAAAAAAACACCCTTCAATTACAGGAACAACAAGAGAGTTTCTCTCAAAAATTTAATGAGGTTATTAGCCAAATAAATAATACCCGTAAAATAAACGACCTCAAAAACAAACAAATAGTTACACTTAATCAGGCTATCCAGCAATTAGAAGAAAAGATACAACAACGTCAACCAAGCGATTGGCTGCTACACGAAACTGAATACCTTATTCGCATTGCTGCCCGTACTTTATGGTTAGAGCACGATACGAAAGCGGCAATTGGCTTGTTAAAAGATGCCGATGCTCGCTTAGCTGAGCTTGATGACCCAGCTTATTTGCCTGTGCGTGAATTAATTCACCAAGACATAAAATCATTAGAGCTAATGCCAAAATTACAAACTGACGAAATTGTTTTGGCCTTAATGGCAATGAACAAACAAGTACCAATGTTACCTTTGACCATGGTTAATTTAGGTACTGATGAGACCAAGGAGAAAAAGGTTGAATTATCTAATGACATTAACGATTGGCAAAGTAATTTAGCAAAAACATGGCAAAAATTTCTCAATGACTTCATCCGTGTTCGTCAACGTTCGGGCATTGTTGAACCACTCATATCACCTGAAGAACAACAACATTTAAAACAAAATTTAAGCTTAAAAATTCAGCTTGCTTTATGGTCTGCTACTGAGCGAAAAACGGATATTTATCAAACAACCTTAACTGACATTCAGCACTGGCTTAATGAATTTTTTGATCTGAAACACCCTTCTAATCAACACTTTATTAAAGCACTTTCAACTTTGCAGCAGCAAAGAGTAAGCTTTGATTACCCCAGTGAATTATCTTCTTTAGTCGCGATTAGATCAGCATTAATCAAGAAGACCCCAATATTAGCCTCTCCTACAGAAGACAATATTCAACACACTGATAACAGTGAAATGAAGACAGAAATGACTGAACAAGCTGACAAGCGACAATCAAGTAAACCTAAAAATGAAGGTGATTTATGATCCGCTTTATTCTTATTATCGCTTTATTTTTTGGCGTATTGGCGTTGAGCCCGTTATTAATTGATGAAAAAGGCTATATTCTCATTGCAATGGACGACACTATTATTGAGTTTACCGTGCTGTCTGCCATTATCATGTTTTTCTTATTCTTTATTGCCGCTTTTACTTTATTTAAGTTAGTACGCGGCGGCTTCAAAATCAGTTTTAAAGCATGGTCTACGGTCGCTTTTGCGAGCAGAAGACGCGGGGTCGCTAACTTTAACAAAGGCCTTGTCGCTTACATGTTAGAAGATTATAAAAGTGCTGAAAAATTATTTGCTAAAAGTGCAGAGCCTGCTAAACGTCAACAAAGCGCCTACCTGCTCGCCGCAGTTACATCGGCTAAACAACAACTAAACGCGAATACCAATCACTATTTAACGCTGTTAGAACAAGAAACAAGCAAACTAAAAGAGCCCGATCTAACCAGTGTTATTATTCAAGTAAAGTTATTGATGGATCAAGAACAGCAAGCCGCATATAAAAAAGCACGCTCTTTAATTGATGAAAATCATAAACAAATTGGTCACGATGTACGCTTATTATCATTAGAAATTAACTTATGCCTAATTGAAAAACGCTTTGAACGTGCCGTTGACTATTTAATGACTACCCGTAAAGAGAAAACTATTGACGATGGCACAATACAAGCGTGGGAAGCTAAAGCATATTATGGCGCCTTTGTGACCATACTTAGCCAAAAAGGTCAGAGCAGCTTGCAAGATTACTGGCAAACATTATCAAAAACAGAAAAAAAACAAGAAACAATACTCTTTGCATATTGCCGTTTATTAGCTGAACAGAATATTATTACCCCTTTAATCGCAATAATAGCACCAATTTTAAATAAGAAACCAAGCGCAACGTTTCTTAAACAGTTACGTACCTTACCAATAAAGCAAGGTGAACCATTAATGTCATTGGTTACATTAATTCAAAAACATTTGCTTTCTCATAGCCATAATGATCCTCAGCATGCCCAGTGGCTAAGTTGCTTAGGACATTTAGCGGTAATGAATAAACAATGGTCAATGGCAGAAAAAGCTTTCAGAAGTTTATTGAAGCTTGGACAACATTACGATAAACAAGATTTGCAAGCCTTAGCAAGTGCATTAACAGAACAAAAACAGTATGAAACGGCTAATGAAGTTTGGTTAAAGTTACAGCAAACAAGCTAATATTTATGACGAATAAAACGAGTAACGTGCTTTGTTACATGATTAATTTCAACAATACTCCTACATGGATGTAGAGTAATGCAGTAGCAATTACCGAAAAAAAACATTATTTCAACCAATTCCTTGTTTAGGAATATCTCTAATTCCAGCTGGTTCTCCATCTTGAAGTAACATTATTATAATGACAAAACTAAGCTTGAACATAGCATCAATAGAATATTATTGTTTGTTATTATTTCAATGGATAAAAAACACTTAAAAAGTTTCATAATGTACTGTAAATGATACCAATTGATGGGTTCATTATTTTTCTTACTTTTATTTTGTTCTTTAAAAGAATCAAATAAAAGTAAGGCATAGCAATTTATTTATCCACAAAAATAAAAATAAGCATCACTTTGCCAAAAAATCACGATGCAGATATATTTTTCTAATAAAATCATAACGGTACATGCAACAACCAGGCTGGTAACGTTTTTTTTAATCGCTTTCTCCTCTGCTTATTAACAAAGTTATCCACATTTTACTTATAACAATGATAACAGTGCAGTAGAGCTGTGAGCCGCTTTGTGGCATGCTACTTCTACCTTACTGTTTATACATTACCCTTATGACAACACCGGCTGAAAACACACCACTGTCACCACTCATTTTAGTTGATGGTTCTTCCTATTTATTTCGTGCTTACCATGTACCCTACTTACAAGCTTTATCTACTGCATCAGGTCAACCAACAGGCGCTATTACTGGCGTATTAAACATGATCCGCAGTTTAAAGAAGGATTATCCTCACGGTAATGTAGTCGTAATTTTTGATGCCAAAGGCAAAACCTTCCGTAACGATTTATACCCTGAATATAAAGCCAACCGTCCACCAATGCCTGATGATTTACGCACACAAATAGCACCTTTACATAAAATGATTGCGGCCATGGGATTACCCTTGCTAGTCATTCCTGATGTTGAGGCAGATGATGTAATTGGCACGTTAGCAAAACAAGCCCACGAGCAAGGCATAGAAACTGTGATTTCTACTGGCGATAAAGATATGGCGCAGTTAGTCACACCGTATGTGCGCTTAATTAACACCATGACCGACGTTGAAATGGATGAAGCCGGTGTTGAAGAAAAATTTGGTGTTCGCCCTGATCAAATTATTGATTACCTTGCCTTAATGGGCGACAAAGTTGATAACATTCCTGGCGTAGTAAAATGTGGACCTAAAACGGCGGTAAAATGGTTAGCTGAACATGGTTCATTAGCTGCAGTCATGGCTAATGCCGATAAAGTAAAAGGTAAAATTGGTGAAAATTTACGTGAAGCACTAGAGCAACTACCACTTTCATATCAATTAGCCACGATAAAGTGCGATGTAGCATTAGAACAGAGTGCTGAACAACTGCAACCGACAGAGCCAAACATCGAAGTGTTGACCTCTTTATATGAAGAGTTTGAATTAAAACGTTTACTGGCTGATTTAGGCAAAAACAATAATAGCAACCAAAGTACTGATCGCAAGCCGAATAAAGCAACGCCAACCAACAATGTTGATGTTGATGTTGATGTTGCCATAGTAGATGTCACTGATAGCGAATACGATATTATTGTCGATAAAGGCACCTTTTCTACTTGGTTAGCAAAACTAACCGCAAGCCCTGCCTTTGCTTTTGATACGGAAACCACCAGCGTTAATTACATGAACGCTGAATTAGTCGGTTTATCTTTTGCTGTTGAAGTGGGTAAAGCTGCTTATGTACCCTTAACTCACGATTATCTGGGTGCGCCAGAACAGCTTGATAAAAACTGGGTATTAGCGCAATTAAAGCCATTATTAGAAAGCTCAACAATTAAAAAAATTGGTCAAAATTTAAAGTACGATGCCAATGTATTAAGTCATTACGATATTAAATTACAGGGTGTTGCTTTTGATACCATGATTGAATCGTACTGTTATAACAGCGTTGCTACTCGTCATAATATGGATGCTTTAGCGCTTAAATACTTAAATTATAAAACGGTACATTTTGAAGATATTGCCGGAAAAGGCGCTAAACAGCTAACCTTCAATCAAATTGATATTGAAAAAGCAGGCCACTATGCTGCAGAAGATGCGGATATCACTTTGCGCTTGCATCAGGCAATTTACCCTGCCCTTGAACAACGACCAGAGCAGTTAAGTGTTTATCATGATATTGAGATGAAATTAATGCCCGTGTTGGCGCAAATGGAACAAACAGGGGTATTAATTGACTGCGACTTACTTGATCAACAAAGTCAGAGTATTGGTCAACGTTTAAATGAATTAGAAATTGAAGCGCATAACTTAGCGGGCAAAAGCTTCAACCTTTCCTCACCTAAACAGTTACAACAAATCCTGTTTGAAGAGCTAAAAATTCCAGTCATTAAAAAAACCCCAAAAGGTGCGCCATCTACAGCAGAAGAAGTATTACAAGAATTAGCACTTGATTACCCTTTACCAAAAATAATTTTAGAAAACCGTGGGCTAAGCAAGCTAAAATCAACTTATACCGATAAATTACCGTTAATGGTTAGCCCTAAAACAGACCGAGTACATACTTCGTATCATCAAGCAGTTACTGCCACAGGGCGTTTATCATCAAGTGATCCTAACTTACAAAATATTCCTATTCGCTCTGAGCAAGGACGAAAAATACGCCAAGCGTTTATTGCACCAAAAGATCATAAAATTGTTGCCATTGATTACTCACAAATTGAGCTTAGAATCATGGCACATTTATCAAATGACAAAGGTTTAGTCACCGCATTTAGTGAAGGTAAAGATATTCATAGAGCCACCGCCGCTGAAATTTTTGCTGTTGAACTAGATGAAGTGACCACCGATCAACGTCGTAGTGCTAAAGCGATAAATTTTGGTTTAATTTACGGCATGTCAGCTTTTGGTTTAGCTAAGCAACTTAATATTGGTCGTCATCAAGCACAAGAGTATCAAGACAAATACTTCCAACGTTACCCTGGCGTATTAATTTACATGGAAGAAACACGTCAAAAAGCGAGCGAACAAGGGTATGTGGAAACGTTATATGGTCGCAGACTCTATTTACCTGATATTAACGCCAAAAATGGTATGCGTAAAAAAGCGGCTGAACGCGCTGCTATTAATGCGCCAATGCAGGGAACAGCCGCAGATATTATTAAGAAAGCGATGCTTTCTGTAGCAAACTGGCTTAATGAACAAAACGATAACCGCATCAAAATGACCATGCAGGTGCACGATGAATTAATTTTTGAAATTCATCAAGATATTGTTGAAGAAACCACCGCAAAACTAGTGGAGTTGATGAATAATGCGGTTGAACTCAGCGTCCCACTTATTGCTGAAGCGGGTATCGGCGACAATTGGGATGAAGCGCATTAATGTTAAGTTGCTCATGGCGAGTAATAGCAGTTTGTAATATCAAGAGCTAATGCATCGGTTCATAATTTGGTCAAATAACCACTTTCTTAGACCGATGCAGCTACACCATTCGCATGAATTAAAACATATCGCGCTTTATACAAATTTATGAATATTATGTTTCAGCTGAGATATTGTTGAAACAATTTGTTCATTTGACACTAGGAACTCTTCAGTATTCTGTTCAGTTTTATTTGCTAGCTCATTAATAAGGCTAATATTTCGCTCTATTTGTATTGCAACAACGCTTTGCTCTTCTGTTGAACTGGCTATTTTAGTATTCATATTGTTCATCTCGTCAACTGCAAATACTATTTTTTCAATAGCGTTTTCAGCAAGTTTTGAGTGCTCTACTCCTTCATGTGTCTTGATCTTACTTTCTTCCATTAATTTTACGGCTTCTTTTGTACCTGTTTGCAACGACTCTATAGTTTCTTCTATTTCTTGCGTTGATTCTTGAGTTTTATTTGCTAAAGCTCTTATTTCATCTGCGACAACGGCAAAGCCCCTTCCTTGTTCACCTGCTCTCGCCGCCTCAATAGCAGCATTAAGTGAGAGTAAATTTGTTTGATCTGCAATGCCTTTGATAACGGCCAAGACGTTGCCAATTTTGTCAGTGTCTTGTTCAACGCGCAAAATTGACTCAGAAGCAGTGTCTATCTGTGTTGCAATTAAATCTATGGTATTTGAAGAAGTACCAATAATGCTTTTACCTTTAATGCATTCTTCAGTTGCATGGAGTGCACTTTGCAAAGCTTTAGTTGTATTATCTGCAACATTGTGAACCGTTATAGACATTTCATTCATTGCCGTTGAAACTTGGTCTGTTTGATTTTTTTGTTGAGAAATATCGTGTACGGTTTTATCTGCAATCACTCGCATGCTTGAGGCGGTTTCAGTAACATCAAATGTAGATTGAGTAACGCTACCAATAATTTCCTGAAAACGTTCAAGCATTTGATTAAATGCCGCTCCCATCTTTCCTATTTCATCATTAGATTTTTGAGTAATACGCAGTGATAAGTTGTTATCTTTTGAAATTTTTTGAATAGTCTCTAGTAAAGAATTAATGGGCATTAATACTGTTCTCGCTAATAAGAACATTGTCACCATGGCTACAAAAGTAAAAATAATACCTATAACGTTTGTTAAAAGTATAAAACTATCAATATTACCAACCTCTTTCTCTACTAATTCATGTAAATGGGTGTCTAGTTCATTTAATATTTCTTCTGCGTCATGAACCTTGCTTCTCATTTCACCTTTTAGCCCTGTATTACTATTCAATCCTTTTAATTTACTTGCTTTTACTAACGAAATAAATTGTCTCTCATAATCAGTCATATTATATAAAATATTTTTTTTCTGCCTAGCTGAAAGTTCGCTGTCATTTATACCCTGTTGAAAAATAGCCATACTTTTTGAAAATTTAGTCACATATTTCTCACTTAACCTCAACATAAAGTCCTTTTCATTTCTTCTTAGCTGTAACATGTTCGCTCTATGTAATTGATCCCCTGTTTCTTTAATGTCACTTTCAGCTTTATGCACTGCATTTCTTAGTGCTCCATAAAGGCCATCTTTAGGATTAAGACCTATCTTTTGTTGGTCTTTTACTAAATCATGAAAGGCAGTTTTATAATTTAAAATGGCGGTGTGAAGTAAATCTGATTTGCCTTTATCTAGATCTATTTGAGCTGTACTTTGTTTAAGTTGAGCAATACTTTTTTCTATGACTAAAAAGTTTTTATCAAATTTATCTTTGTACTTAAGTGCATCTCGAGCAAGAAAATCTTTTTCATTTCTACGAAGCATTAACATATTTGCTTGCACTTTTGTTATGGCAAGTTGCACGGCATCGTATTTTTTAATATTGGAAATAGTAAACTGACTAATAAGCAATATGCTCACAATTGATATTGTAATAA
>JQIA01001286.1_pt1 | contig 13514 bp, 15 predicted proteins | sample 811431 | NCBI WGS metagenome assembly JQIA01 (sample SAMN02998118, study PRJNA258478) | marine sediment metagenome | biome: marine; feature: seafloor; material: sediment; isolation source: oil-polluted sediment collected from 3 locations (0.5 km, 0.7 km and 0.9 km)... | place: USA: Gulf of Mexico ... | reverse complement strand
TAACATTGTAATTTCCTGATTGTTGAGCAACCACAGGCGGCTCGACTAAAATATTTTTAGAGTTCTATCGTATGCCAGCAAAACAGCTGACTTAACGACAGTTTAAAAATTCAGGAAAAAATGGGGGGAGGAGAATCTAAAGGAACAACAAAACTGGAAAAATAACCCTTAGCAGGAGCTGCAAATTGCTGGTGCTGTTGGTTATCAGTAAACACAGCGGTAGTTAGAATGAAAGACCCTACGTGGAAACACTTATTGCAGTGATTTTCATCGCAGTCTGAGCCAGATGTTTGCATATCGGCCATATCATGATCAGCACTCATGCCCATATCGGACATTTCATAAGACCCCATATCCATAGCAAACGAGGTCATACTCGTCATTGCCCATGCGCTCTGCAACGGCAGGAAAAGCAAGCTCAATGCAAGTAAACAATGGATAAGGATGTGGCGATTTATCTTCATAACTGAGGAAACTATACACCTGTTAGCCTGTCTTTGCAAGTGAGTCGCTACCTCGTTAAAGATTTTGGGACATCCAAGTCACCAAAATCGACTCGCTAACGCGACAGCCTAAATGCCCCAGCCGCCCTGCGTCCGTGCCGCTTCACCACACCATCGCAGGCTCGGCACTGGTTTCGCAGCACTACCTCAAATGGCTAGACGGCGTGTTATATGCCTACGCTGCATCCCCTCTGACGCTAACGCACGACGGGTATGCTACGAGCGGCGGCACGCCTACTGGGGTTTACCAGCCTTCGTTTCACTCTCCATGGCTGGCAGCGGTAGCTTTCGAAGCACTTCTATGGGTACTACGAAATACCCTTGTCTTATATTAAAAGCGCAACCGCTTTACTTTTAAAAAGAATCTCGTAAGAGGTTCTCACCTTTAAGATATTTTAGTGGTTTGTGATTTAATTTTTCACTAATCTTGTAGTGGTATAGTTAAATTAGGCCACCTAATTAGAGGTCCTATTATTTTGGTATATAAAGCCCTTATAGTTATCAAAATGAATGGGGGTTTGTCAAAAAAACAGTCACCTAACTTATTGGTTTGTAATCGGTTTACAGTTTCATGCGAGAACTTTGATCAATTGGGAAGGTTGGGCCATTTAAGATGAGAATTATGTGTTTTTCATTTTCAAGGTAAGAGGGAAAAACCATATATTTCAATGATTGAGAACTTATATAAAATGAGAACCAAAAGTCAGTATTTAGAATGATAATTTTGATGCGCTACAAGAATAGCGTAATTGGAAATTACGCGGAAAATTGCCATCACTAGTGGAGTCATAATTAATGATAGATATCGCAGGTGTGGTCGCATCAACAACACAATGCTTCAGCCAGTGCAATTATCCAAATCAACAATGGCAAACGACTTACAGCGGAGGGAATCAGCAAGCACTGGCATTAGAGCCTGGTTTACCCAATACAGACTATCGACCAGTTGAGGCACCTGATAGAATTAGTCTGCTCTGGGGAATTGTCGATGGGGTCAAGGCCTATCGTTCAATTACTGAAGAAGTTATGCGCGAATTTGCGTCTGGACTAAAAAGCAAAATGCTGGGGATATAATGGCCGCGTACACGGCCCCACGACTGAGGGGCTAGAAGGCGAACGCATTCGGATCTATGTGATGAACCAAATGGGTCATGATATTCCGAACGTGACTTACATAAAGACGGCATTTAAGAGTTAGATACTAGATATTTGTGTAGGTATTAATTTAGTAATTACTATTCAGTAATAGGTTTGAAGGCCTATTCAAATTAATAAGAGGAAGCCGTATGGGCAAATTAGCTGTTACTTTAACGTTTTTACTTTTTTCTGCTTTTGCTTCTGCACATAGCGGTGTCGATCCATTAAAGGAATTAAACAAGAATAAGAATCGGTTATTATCGGTTCAAAGCGAATTTGAACAATTCAACAAGCAGAGTGAACAATTCGAGAGTTTGGAAAAGCAGGTGAGGTACTTGCAAAAAAACATTTTGATTTTACGTCGTCTTATGGCGAAAGATTATCCTCATGTCACAGCCGGTATGAGTAAATACAAACTAGATTATATGGACGAGATTGATAATGGCCTCGAAGAATTTAAACAGACATTGGAACAAATGAAAACTGCGATTGAGAATTAAACTTATTCAAGACTGTCGACTAAATTCGGAAAAAGACAAGTAAAGACGACCAATTCATACAAGCCTCCATAAGCTGGCATTTTATGCCCAGCATGCTCCTCGGCTGGTATTTGCAGAGGTTTACTTACCGACTCGTTACCACCCTGCTTATGGTCATGGGGAGACTAACTGCCCGTTATAGTTGTTGTAAAGGCTACGAGTATTAGCCACAATGAGATATAAATTATTTTGTTAAATATTATGGCTATTCCGAAATACTCTTGACTTATATTCAAAGCTAATCACTCTTGAATCGCCGTGTAAAAGCCACTTAGCTTCAAGACATAAAAAACCCCACTCAAATAAATGAATGGGGTTTTCGTTTTTAAGCAGCTTTAGACGTAGAAGCCACATAAGGCCCCGTAGTCCAACTACACGTTCGTAGTCGTAGCTGGTAACCATTAGCCAATGTATCAAACAACGTTGTTGCCCTTGTGTCTAAGTGATACTCAGCTAAAGGATGAATACAATCACAATAAAGCTCGTCCTCTTTTAGGACTATACTCACTGCGACATAACCTTCCCAATCCTTTACCTGAACAGTGTAAAAACCATTTTCAGCAATGATACGAGCTCCTTCTGAGCTATATTCATTCTGTAAAACGTCATAACTCTCAGGCATTAAATCAATAAAACTTTCGACCATCTGATCAAACAATTCTTCATAGTCGGTCTCAAACTCAATATAGACATACTGTGACTTTTCAAGATCATATGCTCCATAAATTTGTTCATGATCAATGTATACAGTTTTTCCACCGTTAATTAAGTAGTTGCCTACGCCCATAATTTTCTCCTAAAAAATTGGAATAGGCCCCAATGGGTACTATTCCCATTGGGTTATTGCTGTTTAAATTACACAGCAGTTTATATATTGAGCTTGATGCTCAGGTTAGTCTAAAAAATACAATTGACGAACCAAATCCACTAATTTATCTGGTGAATCTTTCGTATAAAAAGGCGTACCTTTTAAATATACATATTCCTCACCAAGCTCAAAAATGACAGGATCGCCCATTTCAAAGTAAGCATAAATACAATCACCTTCCTTGTTATTACTGGACAGCATAATCGTCTTAAAATACGGTTTCAAAACCGTAATGAAATTTTGAACATTACTGCTAAATTTAGACAAATTAAGTTTCTTAATATCCGTTTTTTTTATTTCCAATTCTTCCATTTTTAAATCTCCAAATAAAAGAGGAAATAATCCCAAGGGGATTACTTCCCCAAGGGTTAGATAGCGTTTTAAACTTATACCGTAGCTTGATACTCAAGCTTTAAAGGTGAGTTAGGTTTGCCTTCATTAGTTATGGTATGTAACGCATTATCAACAGAACAAACCGATACACCACATTCAAGCCTATAAATAGGCAGGCCCCAAAAATCGAATCCTGTGTGAATTGCTTTCTGGCCATTGTTCAAGATTAAGTCTCTATCAACCTTGACAGGTACACCAAAGCTTAACGATGTTGGTTCTACGGGCATCCAATAACTTTCTAGATCTAAGTGAATGAATGCTCCACTTTTGAGCATATCGCAAGCAGGTTTTGAAAAACCTATCACTGTCGCATCCTCAAAAGAAACGCCATAATCATTTGTATAAGTAACTACATCACCAACATTAAATTTACATTCTATTGTTGGCTTTGACTGTAATCGTTCTATTACAAACTCTTCCATCTTTATATTCATATTTATATCCTTGAAAAAAAGAGGAATGAGCACCCCAGAGGGGTGCTAATCCTTCCGGGGTTAATATTACAAATAAGTTAAGCGGCTATTTCTTCAACCTCTAACCCTGTTGCATGAAACACGACTTTAAATTGCTTACCGGTCAATTCAAGACCACCCACAAAGGAGTTATCTAAAACCGACTTAAAAGCATCAAGCGTATTTCCATTATGTCGCGTTAAAAAAGCACTAAAGATCTGAACCTCTGTATTAAATGCAGATTCGTCAAAATTATCATTATTAGTGAATGAATTTGCCTTATTAATAGCGTCACCATCAGTAAAGTCATTTGAGATAAACATTGTTTCATTGTAATAAACAATGTCATCTGTAATTTCTACAGAACCCAACGGACCATCCATCAAAACGCTGTCACCAAAGACACAAAACATACTCACCCAATTACCATTAAACATGGCTTCAGACTTTTTATTCACAACGCTAACTGAAATCTCTTCCAGTACAGTGATGTGAGAATGTAACCAATGACCTTTATCCAAGGAATCGGTTTCATAACATAACGCTTCAGTGTGATAAGCATATGCCCACAAGCCGACCGATTCTTCATCAGCATAGGATGGAAGAGTAATTATCTTGCGAATATCATTACGATGAATACTCAACTCTTCAGTAAAACAATCATCCATATATGAACGCTCACAAAAAGGCGATTCAGTAACCTTAAATAAGGCTTGCTTTGGTACAAAGCAAACATCATTTAATAGATACAAACATCCCCATGTACACATCCTTTCATAATAGTTAGTCGCAAATTCAGCTGAACTAAGTTCAACTTTCTTTGACCTTAAAAAGGCGATCATGGTGTGTGTTAATTTTTCCTTAATCAGCTTGTTTTGCTTCTTTTGGTCAATTAATACATCACGATCAGGCATCCGAACTTCAAACAGTTGTTCATTAAGATGAACGATTGTGTAAGGCGTAAACTCACAATCTTGCTTGTGAACCCTTAACCCCTGAAAATATAACAAGGTACTGCCACTAGAACGGCTAGACTGAATGTTATCTCGCATACATGGAATAATCGCTTTCCCTACTCCAATATCAACATAATCATCATTTAACCGATGAGGTTGTTCACACTGAGCACCATTCACAAATACATCAATCAGAAAGCCTGTTGCTAAAGCACTAATGAGTTCAAAAAACGCCTTATTTTCTGGCAAGCCATCAATAGTCATTGTAATCATGGTGCCTTCTTTAACATCTGAGTGATCAAGGTTTATAGGGTGGCCATTTAAAATGGTACGTGTCTCACCAAAAAACCGCTGGCCTTGACTGGCTACAATAATGTATTTGCACGCATACAACATGGCGAAACTGCCCATGCCAAAAGCACCCTCCTTTTCAATTGTTTGCTTGTTCCATCCGGAACCTGCTAACGTTAAAAAATCTTGAAGGTTTGAAATACCATCGCCATTATCCCTTATGGTTAAAATCCCCGTTTCTGTTGTTCTGAAATCAACGCGAGTCGCATTTGCACGTCGAGCATTTTGCATTGCTTCTGTATATACACAATCCATAGAGGTGAAAGCATTGCGAAGTTTTTCAATGATTGACTCATCAAAGCCGACTTTTACTGTTTCTTGCATAATTATCTCCTTTTAAACAAAAAAAGGGACAGCACACAAAGCCCCAACGGGACAATAAGTACTGTCCCGAGGGTACGTGTTAATAGATTTACTAACACGCATAAAAAAACCGCAGATATTCCCAACTAAGTTGAGGCAATTCTTACGGCAACGATATTCTAAAACCCATAGTTTTAGAACGATTGAACGCCAATTATTTGTGTCTTCGGCGAAAGACAAATTCCAACATAAAGTTGGAAATATGAGTTTTAATTTTAGGCTTGAAGTGGTTGTTAGTCAATGGCTTTCTGACGTTGCTCTTATTAGAGCTATCTCTCATAGGTTGCTATAGCCTTTCTATGTCCACGGGGTCATAACCACCCATTTTATTAGATAAAATAGCAGTATATGGCCGTTGTAGGTGATTAAACAAAGCCGCCTCATTGACACCTAATTTGCGTTTAGCGTCTGCGACATCTACAGCGCTGGTTTTTAAGCCAATTCGTTTAGTAATGTTAGCTAGTATCGGCATGGGGAATACACCTGGACTTTGCGTTACGACAATAAGTCCCAGACCGTATTTGCGCGCCTCAGCTGCTACGCGATTATACGTTTGACTTGGAAGATTTTTCTCACTATTTGCGGTTGGCAGTACTGCTTGTATTTCATCTAATATAATGTAGGTATCAACTTTAGAGCCACGTGAAAATTGGCCTCGTTTACTGTACTCACCACGGGTTTGTGCCGCTCTAAAAATTTTATAAACGAGAGCTTCTACGAAGAAACTCCTAACTTCATCTGCTATATGCGTTAAGTCATATCTGTTAACAACGCCTGATCGAACAGGCGGTGGGGTAGAATGGAAAATTCCGCATTCGCTCAAGGCATGAGCGTACATTGCGAGACTCTCTAACGTTGCGAGTGCTTTTTTTGAGCTATAACTGGTCAAATCAATGCGTTTATCTAACTTCCTGGAAAGGATCTCTGTTCGTGCTGAATGACCCTCTACAGCTTTTTCTTCTGGTGTTTGTATGTATTCATTTGATAAAAACTCAGAAATAGTTTGAATCATGTTTTGATGTTTTTTGTGTACTAAATCGTGTCCGTGACCATGTTTTTTTACAAGTTTCTTGATTTGGCGTAGCTCTCTATCCATAAAAGATTGAATATTATTTGCACCATTAAAATGATTTAAAATGTCCTGAATTAACGCAAGCATCTTTTTAAGGTCGGGTGTTCGCTCTTCTGCTGATCCATCCATCCACGTTGCAGGATTTTGCTTGTCTAAGCCAGCCAATAAATAAGTGTCAGAAAAAAGCTGCCTCAAAACGAGCTCTTGAATACCGCCCATATTAGGCATATAAGTTGATCTAAACATACTTATAATTACGGATATGGAATTTTTAGGCCCCGCATTTTCACTTGTCGCATCAAATTGGAAGGGGTTGATACCATAGTCATACTGATACCCGCCAAATTGCATGACATTTTCGTAAGGCGTTTTTAGATCGCCATGCAGATCAACTAAATGTATGTGCTTATGACGGCTGTGAAGGTATTGGATTAACTCCCGCAGTAAGTGGGATTTACCTGAGCCAGACGAGCCCCAAATTAAAAGGTGGGGATTGGATTCTAAATCGGGGTTCCACACAAAGCTCTCATTCTTCTTAAACAAGCCATTGCCTAGAACGTAACTTGGCTCTTGTGGGTGTAACTGTTGAACAACACTATTCATGTTTAGCGGCCTCGGAAAATTGGATTTTCAATACACTTAGAAAAGCTGATGATGTGTGGTTGCCAGCCGAATTTCTCATTTTTACTAAGTCCAATATATGCATTGAACCGTTTACCTTTTTTGCCCGGCATATTTTCGCATCCATTCTTTTTTCGCATAAATAATGCTTTAGCAAAGACCGTTTCAGTTGCATCGAGTTGAAATTGATTTATAAAGCGACTGACTTGCGAGCGAACCATGTAAAACGTGCATTCTTTCTGCTTACACCGATAACTTTTTTCAGTCTCTATCACATCTCCTTTGCATTCTGGACACTTCCCCATTTTATGAACTTCGGGTGTATGTTCTTTGATGAATTTCGAGAGTAATAATTGGTTTTCTAAAACGTGGGGTGGAATGGTAATACTTTTTTTAGTTGCTAGTGATGAGGCGTATTTAATTTGTTCTTCAGTCGGAGGTCGCTGCTCAATTCCAACGAAGCCAAGTTGTTTTTTTAATCCATTTATTTTTTCAACATACGTAGCGATGAGTTGGTCACGTTTACTATTATTTTGCTCAATATTATCGAGTTCTTGTTCAAACTGTCGAGCCATATCAACATCACTTAACCAATAGGCATGTTCTGTTGTCCATGCGTCAATTTGAGATCCAAGCTTTGTCACATATAACATCCCTTGCCGTGCTGTAACGTAACCTTTCTTTTGTAAGCTTGGTAATATCCCATCAATAGTTGAGGGTCTGGCGATACCTTTGTTGTCTAGTAGTGTAATAAATCTGCCCATACCAAAACGGGGTGGACACTTTGTAGAAAGTGATAATGCTTCAATTGACATAGGTTCTATCTTGTCGCCGATCATAACCGACGGTAGTAGCACCTCTCTTGTTTTGTGGCGCTCTTCCTCGTTTTGCTCGCTTACATTGGCCTGATTTCCATCTAGCACCTCCCAGCCGCTAAATAAACATGTATTAGCTTGAGCGAGAAGCTTGTTACCGGCAACATCAACCTCGATAATTGACCTGTCATATACGGCATTTGTCATTTGACAGGATAAAGTGCGGCCCCAAATGAGTCTGTAGATTTGGTATTGTTCTTCGGTTAAAAACGGCTTGACGGCTTTAGGGTAATGTTCCTGTGAAAAAGCTGTCGGCCTTATCGCTTCATGTGCAGCTTGGGCATTTTCTTTATTTTTATATTTCCTAGGAACACTTTGTACAAACTCATTTTCATAATGTTCTGATAAAACATTTATTATTTGGGCGCATGCTTCATCAGATAGCGAATAACTATCTGTTCTTGGATAGGTGATTAAGCCCTTACGTGAATCTCCAATTAAAACTCCCTCATATAGCTGTTGAGCCACTTTCATTGTTTGTTTTGGTTCCATGCCAAATAAATAGAACGCGCACCGCTGTAGGCGGGACGTAATCAGTGGAGGGTAAGGCGTTACATCATGTGTTTTACGTTGATAGTTATAGATGTAATGATCATTGTTTTGGAAATGAGCAAGCGTTTGCTCTAATTCATGCTCTTGTTCTTCGGTAAACTTATGTCTGTTTGTGAGCCTGAACTGTTGCCCATCATAATTGTAGTCAGCGTAAATAATGGAATACGGTGTGGGAATGAAGGCTTCAATTGTCTTCTCTGTTTCACTTAATAAATGTAATGCTGGGGAGATAATACGTCCCACACCTTTAGTTTCATATTCTGAGCTGTTCTTTTTGAAGCTCCAGCGAATAATTTGTGAGACGGGATAACCAATTTCACGATCCACCAGTCTTCTTGCCTCTTGAGCACTTACACGCGCACCATCAACAGGCCTAGACCCACTCTCTATTGCTGCAATAATCGCTGTTTGTGTTATTTCTGTAAACGTAATGCGAATAGGATCTTGGATTTTTGCATACTTGATAATACTTGCAGCAATGGTCTCCCCTTCTCTGTCATCATCGCTTCCAATAAAACAATGAGTCGCTTTTTGAGCGGCAGCTTTTATTTTTTTAAGCACTTCTTTTTTTTTATCAATAATTTCCCACTCAGGAATAAAACGTTCGGCTTCATGCTTAATACCGTGTCGTGAAGTCGGTAAGTCGATTATGTGGCCGCCGGTGGCCAACACTGTCCATTCATCGGGTAATGAGCCTAAGTATCCTTGAATAGTTTTAGCTTTCGCGGGTGACTCGACGATTAATAAATTCATGCTCTTCTCCTTAAGAAAGATGATTGTTGTAAGTTGTAAACATCGAGCCAATCTATGCTTTTTTGTCCTTGTGGAATATTGAGTTCAGGGATCTTAATAATAACTTCCTTGCCCTCGTCATATAGTCGATGTGCAAGCTCTTCAGTTGCTTCTTGGCCTGCTTTACTTCTATCTTTATCACTCCATAAATAAACTCTTTTAACTATTTTTGGGAGTTGAACAGCTTTTAAAAGAGCTGCAGACACACAGGGCCATACAGCCATTTGTGTCATTTCATTTACTGCAATACCTGTCTCTATTCCCTCACATAGTCCAAGCGTTTCTTCGGCTGGAAAAAGTCTAATAGCAGCCCCCTTTAAAGATGATCCTTTCGTGTATAATTTTTCGGGATATTCAACCGGTGCTTTCATTCCATTAGCGGTTAAGTAAGTACGGTGTAATGCAACACAAATGCCCTCTGAATTAAGAACAGGGGCCAACATCACACTGTAATTTCCAATGAACTTAGCGTCATCATCATAATATCCATGTGATAAAACCAACCGCAATGCTTCAGGAATGTTTCCAATACCTAAACCACGATTTAAAAAATAATGCGTTAAGGGCTCGGCCCCTTTTTCATCACTTCTGAGAGCTGTTGACCATAGTTCTTTTATTTTCAACCGTCTTGCTCCTATTTCTTCAGGCGTAACCTTCGGTGGCTTAACCATATTTTTTAAAGCAATCAACGGTTGTTTAGTCTCAATCCAGGATGTTTTAACGAGTCCTAAATACGAAGCAACTTGCTCCAATGACTCTCTACTAGACCAGCTGTACTTTTCTTGTAAAAACGCAAAACCGTCACCAAATGAGCCGCACTGTGAACAAATACACCCACCGGTATATTCAAAATCTTTAAAAATTCTAAACGGCTTCTTTCCACCATGGATCGGACACATACTATGTTTTCTTGGTCCGCTTTCAATGGCATCGTTCATAAAGCCGCCAACCATATTTGATAAAATATTGCCCCAGCGTCCTTGTGCTACCGTTTTTACATCTCTAAATGTTAAGTGCATGGTTATTTCCTTTGTGCTGCAATGCTGAAAACAACCCTCTTAAAAAACAAGAGGATTCTGTTCAGAACTGTGAGTTCATAATTCCGTATAAGCTAGTAACGGTAGCTCCAAGCTGCATTGTTAAAACACCAAAGAGTTTTTTTCGTATGAAAAAGACAATTAAAAAAGCGTTAGAAACAAGATATGCAAGGAAACCGTAGTCAGCCCACGTACCATGAGTTGCTATTAAGAACGAGCCAAGTAGCGCAATAACACTACCTGACCATTCCAAAATCTTTAGGCTCATGATTTTTTTCTTAGATAAAAGATATGGTTCCCAAGAGTTAAAGACTTAACATAATGTTTAGCCCATCGAGGGTTCACATCTTTCGAGTGATAGTCCAGAGAGTCGCCAACATTGCTTTTGAGGCCACCTTTTAAAAGGAGGATTTGTGCAATATGTTGAGCGTTTCGCCAGGCTTTTTTATCCCGTATTTTTAGTCCTTTAAGTAGAGTCCAGCTAAATTGAAATGGCTGGTGAACTACTTGGCAAACAGAGTTTGGGTAGTGTGCATTTCTAACGCGATTCATAACGACCGAACCGACAGCAAATTGACCAGGGATCGGTTCGCCGCGAGATTCGAAATAGATTGTCTTTGTTAGACAATTGAATGCATTGTTTTCAGCTTCGGCAACGTCAATGCTAGATAACAACATGACGATAAATATAACGATTGTTTTCATGATTTCTCCAAAAAAAAGGAGAAATATGCACCGTTAGGAGTCAATTTCTCCTTTCGGTGATAAACGGGGTTAGCCGTGCAGATTAATGTACTAACTTTGTTAGTATCAGTTAGTTAGTATCAGTTAGTTAGTACAGTTTTTTTTGCAAAATTACCCGCAATGTATTCTAAATAATACGAGGATTACTAACAGTGCAAATATTGATCCAAACTACAAAGTCCAAAAAGAACGTTAGTATTTGAAGCATGCCGTTATGCTTTCGTTCTCCATATACTTCATAGAGTGTTTCAGGGTAAAAAGGGCCATTAGAACGCTTTCGATAACATAGAGGCCAGCCCCTATTATATTTTGCAAACTTAACTAGATCTGGATGTGGTTCCATAAACTCTCCTGTAGTGAGTAGATAAAACCAAACGTGAATTATCCCAAGAACGGGATATGTCCCGTTTGGGGTATGTAAAGGCTAACCTTTACGAATGAACGTTGAAAAGCTCAACGAAACTTTATGGCGATGTACGAGCCAAAATTAAGCCTAAATATATCACTGTTCTTTTTAAAATTCAATGTACTAGCTTTTAAATAGTGCGTTTAGAACATTTATATTTAGGTGAAATTTTGTTTAATAGATAAACGGTAATGGTATCTTTTAAGTTGCACCCTATTACTGAGGAACTTTAGCGCATATACAAAATGGTCAGCCACGGTCGTTGATTCGTTGCGGATAATTTCAGTCTTTTATTTGTGATTATCAGTGCATGTATTTCACATGATGAAATCAATTGCCTTATTGGGGAGTTTGAGTAACAAGGCACACCTTATCGTTGCTTTTTCGTTTATTTCGAATACAATTTAGGTAACCACCATTGTTAGGAACTCTAAAATGACTGCTTACCCCAAAAAACTACCCGATAACGAATCATCATTACTAGCACGCACGAGTGCGGAAGAGCTAAGTCGTCTTCTAGGAAATATACCCAATGCTGAACGCGCCCGAGTTAGCCTCGATGGGAATGATTTAATACTTCCTCGCCAAGCTCTAGCATTATTGCGTGATATTCTTGTAGAAATGGCACAAGGAAACGCCGTAACAATCGTACCAACCCATGCCGAACTAACAACTCAAGAGGCCGCAAACACACTTAACGTATCACGCCCCCATGTAGTAAAGCTACTCGAAACAGGAAAGATCCCCTTTACAAAAGCTGGCACACATCGCCGTATCCGCTATCAAGACTTAGTGGCTTACCAAGACAAGCGCACAAAAGAAAGCATGGATGCACTCTCTGACCTTGCTGCGCAGGCACAAGAGCACGATATGGGATACTAATGAAATACACCGTCGTATTTGACGCCTGTGTTCTTTACCCCGCACCTTTGCGGGACCTTCTATTGAGACTATCAATCACGGGGCTATTTTCGGCCAAGTGGACAGACATGATTCATGAAGAGTGGATTCGTAATCTATCAAAAAATCGCCCAGAATTAGCAGATAAGCTAGCTCGTACAAGGGAGTTAATGAATAAGGCAGTCCCAGACTCACTCGTTACAAATTATGAGGCACTCATTGATGACCTAGAATTACCCGATGTCGATGATAGACATGTGCTTGCCGCTGCAATCCGCTCAGGGGCTCAAGCCATCATTACTTTTAATCTTAAAGACTTCCCCCAAGAGATCTTAGGACAGTACGGTATTGAAGCAATACACCCTGATGCTTTCATTGAATGTCAACTCGATCTTCATCAAGGAGCTGTAATTACAGTTGCAAAACAACACCGCAAATCCTTGAATAACCCTCCTAAATCACCCGGTGATTATATCGATACTTTAGCAGCTCAGGGCTTAGCAATATCAGCGGATCGGTTTCGTGAGTTTATTGAGTTAATCTAAATGTGCTTGGTCAAACCCCAATTGTCCTAGGAAGCTCTTAACTTTCCTTTTTTCCGTGAGTTTAAGGCTGATAAGGTTTTGAAAATTTGAAAAAAAACCACCCGAAGGTGGTCAATAGTTAGGAGGCTTGTTTTAAGAGGTTTTCTTGTAACATTGAAAACATTGCAGAAGCCAATTCTTCTTTACTGCTAATACATGTGCTGATTTCACATAAATCACTAATGGAGTCAACCATAATACCTAGGCCCATCGTTTCAATTTGATTTGCCTTCATTTGTGACATCATTTTTTTACATGCACTTATATTCAACGGTTCACCATCAGTCACTATTAAAAGAAGCTTTCTCTCTTCTTTACACGCTAATAGTTGCCTAGTCGCCCAAGCTAACGCGGGTAACAAAGGTGTTC
>JQIA01001285.1_pt1 | contig 13514 bp, 14 predicted proteins | sample 811431 | NCBI WGS metagenome assembly JQIA01 (sample SAMN02998118, study PRJNA258478) | marine sediment metagenome | biome: marine; feature: seafloor; material: sediment; isolation source: oil-polluted sediment collected from 3 locations (0.5 km, 0.7 km and 0.9 km)... | place: USA: Gulf of Mexico ... | reverse complement strand
AATATTTCTACCGTAGCCAACTGGATGCGTGAAGATTATAAAGATGTATTAGGAGAAGAAGGAATCAATAATTTAGACTTGATTGATACAACTCTTGAAAAAATGGAGAATCTTATTTCTGGAATATTAAATTATTCAACCATCACAAATGATTTAGAAAGAACTGATGTTGATTTGAATGAAACCTTGATTGATGTTATCAATTCTGTTTATGTTCCAAATAATGTATCAGTTAGTATTAAAAGTAAATTTCCAATTGTGCAGGCCAATAAAATTAGAATGCAGCAAGTTTTCCAGAATTTAATTGGAAATGCTGCTTTATATATTGATAAAGAAGAAGGATTAATTGAGGTTGATTATAAAGAAGATCCTAATTATTATACTTTCTCAGTAAAGGATAATGGAATGGGTATTGACAAAAAATATGTGGACAAAATATTTCAAATATTTCAGTCATTAACTCCTAGAAAAGATTCTACGGGAATTGGACTTTCTTTAGTAAAAAAAATAGTGTCTTTTTATGGTGGTGAAATTTGGGTTGATAGTGAACTTGGTAAAGGATCTACTTTTTACTTTACCATATTAAAAGTATAAAAAAACTTTACAAGTATTTCTTTCTGAATTTTAATTACTTTTACCTCCATGCAAATTACTGATACTCACGCGCACTTATATAGCGAACAATTTAACGAAGATAGAACAGAAATGATACAGCGAGCTATTGATGCTGGTGTTACTCGTTTTTTTGTTCCTGCAATTGATTCCACCTATATAAATGCAATGTTAGATTTGGAAAAAGATTTTCCTGAAAATACTTTTTTAATGATGGGATTGCACCCAACTCATGTAAAGGAAAATATTGAAGAAGAATTAGCATTTGTAAAAAAATGGTTAGACAAACGTACTTTTTATGCAGTTGGTGAAATAGGTATTGATTTATATTGGGATAAAACTTTTTTAGAACAACAACAAATCGCTTTTAAAACTCAAATTGAATGGGCAAAGGAAAAAAACTTACCCATAGTTATCCATTGTAGAGATGCTTTTGATGAAATTTTTGAAGTTTTAGAAGAAGTGAAAGATGAAAAGTTATTTGGAGTTTTTCATTGCTTTACTGGCAATCTAGAGCAAGCTAAAAAAGCTATTTCTTACAATATGAAATTAGGTATTGGGGGTGTTGTTACTTTTAAAAATGGAAAAATTGATCAGTTTTTAAATGAAATTTCAATTCAGCATATTGTATTAGAAACTGATGCTCCCTACTTAGCGCCAACTCCATATAGAGGAAAAAGAAACGAAAGTAGTTATATTATAAAAGTATTGGATAAATTAGCTGATATTTATAAGCTAACTCCGCAAGAAGTTGCAGAAATAACAACACAAAACTCTAAAAAAGTATTTGGAATCTAATCAAACAACATATTATAAAACACCTATTGGAACAGCTAAAATTATTGGTGATATTAATGGGATATCTTCTGTAATTGTTATTGATGATGACATTGATACTTCTGAAATAATTCCAGAATATTTAAAGCCTTGTGTTCAACAATTAAAAGAATATTTTGCTGGCACGAGAAAGCAATTTGACCTGAAATTAAACCCATCAGGAACATATTTTCAAAAACGAGTTTGGAATGAATTACTGAACGTTTCTTTTGGTAAAACAAGAAGTTATTTAGAACAATCTAAAAAATTAGGAGATGCAAAAGCCATTAGAGCAGTTGCTTCTGCTAATGGTAAAAATCCAATCTGGATTATAATTCCTTGTCATAGAATTATTGGAAGTGATGGTTCGTTAACTGGATATGCCGGCGGTTTATGGCGTAAAAAATGGTTGTTAGCACACGAAAGCCCTTCGCCACAACAATCACTTTTTTAATTTAATTATAGGTTGGTTTAATATTTGCTATTACTTTTACTTTAAACTAAAAATCATTGTATGAAAAAAATTATGCTTTGGGCGATCCTATGTATTATTACGCTGTCAATTAATGCTCAAGAAAACGAGGATCAACATTTTATAAGAAATCATGAAATAAAAATAAATATGTCTAATCTAATTGGTTTTAAATGGTTAGATGTTGGTTATGAAAAAATACTAAATGAAGAGTCCTCTATTGGAATAGGAACACTTATAAGTTTAGATCAACAAGTTGATGGAATTGATGAATACAGAACATTTTCAATTTCGCCCTATTATAGACACTTTTTTTCTAATAAATATGCACGAGGTTTTTTTGTAGAAGCGTTTACAATGCTACATGCCGGAACAGAGGAAAATTATTATAGTAATTCCTCCCCATACGATTCTTTAGTCAAAGAAAAATATACTGATTTGGCTGCTGGTATCTCTGTTGGTGGAAAATTTGTAACAAAAAGAGGCTTTGTCACAGAAATATATCTTGGCATAGGGAGAGATCTATTAGGTAATAGTGATTTAGAAGTTGTTGGTCGCGGTGGAGTGTCTATTGGCTATAGATTTGAATAACGAATAATAAAAAAGCGCTAAGAATTTCTTAGCGCTTTTTTATTATATGAAATACTGAAATTACATTTTCATTAACCAGTTTTTAACATCAATATCTTCTTTAATAATAGCACGAAGCTCTTCAATCTTAACTCTTTTTTGTTTCATGGTATCTCTATAACGAATCGTCACTGAATTATCATTTAAAGTATCATGGTCAACTGTAATACAAAATGGAGTTCCCGCAGCATCTTGTCTTCTATAACGTCTTCCTACGGCATCCTTTTCATCATAAGAAACATTGAAATCCCACTTTAAATCTTCTACAATTTCACGAGCAATTTCAGGTAGTCCATCTTTTTTAACCAATGGTAAAATTGCTGCTTTTGTTGGTGCTAATACAGATGGTAATTTTAATACTGTACGTGTAGTACCATTTTCTAGTTCTTCTTCTTGTAGCGAATTTGAGAAAACTGCTAAAAACATTCTATCTAGTCCTATCGAAGTTTCAACAACATAAGGGATGTAATGCTCATTAATTTCAGGATCGAAATATTGTAATTTTTTTCCTGAATGTTTTTCGTGGCTGGACAAATCAAAATCTGTTCTTGAATGAATTCCTTCCAATTCTTTAAAACCGAATGGGAATTTAAATTCAATATCAGCCGCTGCATCTGCATAATGAGCCAATTTTTCATGATCGTGAAAACGATAATTCTCTTTCCCCATTCCTAAAGAAAGGTGCCATTTTAAACGGGTTTCTTTCCATTGTTCATACCATTCCTTTTGCGTCCCAGGGCGTACAAAAAATTGCATTTCCATTTGTTCAAACTCACGCATACGGAAAATAAATTGACGAGCAACTATTTCATTTCTAAAAGCTTTTCCTGTTTGCGCTATTCCAAATGGAATTTTCATTCGACCTGTTTTTTGCACATTTGAAAAATTTACAAATATTCCTTGCGCAGTTTCAGGACGTAAATATAAATCCATGGCAGTATCAGCAGAAGCTCCTAATTTGGTTCCAAACATCAAATTGAACTGCTTTACATCAGTCCAATTTTTTGAGCCAGATAAAGGGCATCCAATGCCTAATTCTTCAATTAAGGTTTTTACATCAGCTAAATCTTCTTTTTCTAAAGATTGACCTAAACGCTTTAATATAGCATCACCCTTTTCTTTATAACCTAAAACTCGTGTATTTGTAGCTAAAAATTGTTCTTGGTCGAAAGAATCTCCAAATCGTTTTGCCGCTTTTTTTACTTCTTTTTCAATTTTACCTTCAAGCTTAGCAACATAATCTTCAACTAATACATCAGCTCTATATCTCTTTTTAGAGTCTTTATTATCAATTAAAGGATCGCTAAAAGCATCAACATGTCCTGAAGCTTTCCAAGTTGTTGGATGCATAAATATAGCTGCATCTAGACCTACAATGTTTTCATGCATTTGCACCATTGCTTTCCACCAGTAATCTCTAATATTTTTCTTTAACTCTACTCCATTTTGAGCATAGTCGTACACTGCACTCAAACCATCATAAATTTCACTTGATTGAAATACATAACCGTATTCTTTAGCATGTGAAACTACTTTTTTAAATTGATCTTCTTGATTTGCCATTTTGCAAAAATAGGAAAGGTTTTAATACTAAAAAATAAAAAGTGGAAATAGCATAACTATTTCCACTTTTTTACATTAAATAATATGAATATGGAGTTAATTACTTTAAAGTAATTTGAGTTGCTCCAATTAATTTATTCTCTAAATAGATATTTACAGTATAAAGACCTTTTTCAATTGCGTCTCTATCTACTTCAATTAAAGAAACTACATCAACAGTTTCGTTTAAATAATTTACTTTAGTTGCATCACTGTACTTAACAGTAGCACCATCAAATAAGGTTAAATCTCCTTTGCTTACTAGTGTACTTCCATTAATATCTAATAATTGAATATACAAAGCTCTTTCACCTTGTTCAGCAATTTCATTTTCATCAATAGTAAAACTAAATCTAAAAGCATCTGTATTTCTAGATCTTTTTGTTTCAACTAACTTTCCGTTTGAGCGTTCACGCATTGCAATTACTTTTGCAGCATCAACTTTTAAAACTGATCCAATCGCAACTTTTTCTGACAGTTGTGTGTTTTCTGATGTTAATGTATTGTTTTGAGCTAATTGGTCAGAAATTTTTTCATTTGCACTACCTAAATCAATTGTTAACAATTTGTTTGCACCTGTTAAAGAATCTGTCATAAAAAACAAACGCTTGTTAGTTTCTTCCAATTTAGAAATTTGTCTTCTGTAACGGCGAATTAAACTATAATTAGTAGCTTTTAAATCTTTAACAGAATCTCTCAATGAAATTATTCTGTCTCTTTCTAATGCTAAATCATTAGACATTGCAGTGTTTTGGCCAATAGCTTCTTCATACTTAACAATCATGCTATCCAAATTTCCTTCAATTTCAAGTTTTTCTTCTTCAATAGCATCCGTTAATTTTTTATGCTCTGAATTGTTGTAAAACGTGTACCCTAAGGCTCCTAACAACAGTATGGCTAAAACTATAACAATTACCTTACTGTTTGATTTCTTATTTTCTTCCATTATTTATTAATTTGTTAATTCTCTTGAATTTATTATTATTCGATTCCTGCAAAAATAAATTATTATTAAGCTAATTAATAATTTTTGAGGTGGTTTTTTAAAAGAATTCTCCTTTTAATGCTTATTAATAATTGTTTTAAATAATTTTACCTTATTAAGTGTTAAAAAATAAAATTTTATTATTAAAAAAAGGAACTGCTATGAATTTTTTGAAAGATATTTTTAATCTTTTCTTTCCTGATATTTGCTTGTGTTGTCATAAACATTTAACTAAAAATGAAACTACTATTTGTTTAACCTGTAGGCATGATTTACCATTGACCTATTTTAGTTTAGAAGAAGATAATTTAGTTGAAAAGTCTTTCTATGGAAGAATTCCTGTTGAAAATGCTACAGCTCTATTTTACTTTCTAAAAAAAGGAAAGGTTCAACAATTAATTCATCAACTGAAATACAATAAACAACAACAAGTTGGAACATTCATAGGAAATTGGTTGGGCGCTGAAATGGCTGAAAGTAACCGATTTAAAAAATTAGATTGCATAATTCCTGTACCTCTTCATCAAAAAAAAATAAAACTACGTGGCTATAATCAAGTAACTGCTTTTGGTGAAAGTTTGGCGAAAAAACTAACTATTAAATATGATGAAACCATTTTAGTTAAAGTTTCTTCAACTAAAACACAAACAAAAAAAATACGTTTTGATAGATGGAAAGATGTTCAGGAATTATTTAAAGTTCAACATAATTCTAGCCTAGTAAATAAACATGTTTTATTAATTGATGATATTATTACAACAGGAGCAACTCTTGAAGCTTGTTGTAAAGCATTGTCTAAAATAGAAGGTTTAAAAATAAGTATTGCTTGTATGGCTTATACTAAATAAGACATTTAAATAAACCATATAGAATACAAGATAAACTAGGAGATTTTAAATAAAATAATTGTTATTTTGCACTATAGTTATTCGCATCTACAAAATATGAATTATAAAGTTTATAGAGTTCTGTTATTTATAGCACTTAGTTTATTAATTTCTAATTGCGCAAAAAAAGGGGCACCAACTGGTGGATTGAAAGATAGTATTGCTCCAATATTAGTTAGCGCAACTCCGAATCATGAAAGCATAAATTTTAAAGCTAAAAAAATCAAAATTTCATTTGATGAATATATCAAATTAAAAAATGTAACTCAACAATTAGTAATTTCACCACCACAAAAATACCCTCCAGTAATATCACCTCTTGGAACAGCTAGTAAATTTATTAAAATTGAAATCTTAGATACATTAGATGTTAATACTACTTATGCATTTAATTTTGGTAATAGTATAGTTGATAATAATGAAGAAAACGAATTAGGAAATTTTAAATATGTTTTTTCAACAGGAAGCTATATTGATTCTTTAATTGTTAACGGGGAAGTTGCAGAATCTCTTAAAAGCGAACCCCTAAAAGATATTGACGTGATGCTTTATGAATATAACGATTCTTTTACAGACTCCATTATTTATAAAGAAAAACCACGTTATATTTCTAATACATTGGATAGTACATTATTTGAACTTTCTAATTTACGTGCTGGTAAATATTTACTAATTGCATTACAAGATGCTAATGGCAATAAAATTTACGATCCGAAAATTGATAAAATAGGCTTCATAAAAGATACCATCACAATTCCAACTGATGAATCATTATCTATTACATTATTCAAAGAAATTCTACCTTTTAAATTGTCAAGGCCAATAGAAACTTCTAAAGGTCGTATTCTTTTTGGTTTTGAAGGAAACGGTAAAAATTTAGATATAAAACTACTTGATAAAACACCTTCAAATTTCAAGCATGAATTGATATTTGAAAAAGATAAAGACACCTTAACTTATTGGTTTAATGACCTTGAAAAAGATTCTCTTTCTTTTGAAGTAAAAAATCTTAATTTCATAGATACTGTTTCTGTAAAACTAAGATCTTCAAAGCAAGATACCCTCGTGTTAAAAAGCAATATCCCTTCAATATTAGAAATTAGAGATACATTTTCAATTAGTTCAAGCATCCCAATTACAAAAATTGATACTTCAAAAATAACATTAATAAACAGGGATTCTATAAAAATACCTATTTCCGTTAGCATAGATTCTTATAAGACCAAACTTTTTGTCAGTTTTGAAAAAGAACTTAATACTTCTTATGATCTGAATATACTTCCAAAATCAATCACTGATATTTTTAAAAATGTAAATGATACCTTATCATATAAATTTGCAACTAAAACTCTTGATAGTTATGGAACTATAAAAATTACAGTATCAAATGTAAACTCACCAATAATTATTGAATTATTAACTGAGAAGAACGAATTAATTTCTGCTGAAAGAATCACAGAAAGTGAAACTTTAACTTTCAGTAATTTAGTCCCTAAAAAATATATTGTTAGAGCCATTTTTGATGATAACAACAATGGTATTTGGGATACTGGAAATTATTTAGAAATGATGTACCCTGAAAAAATTCAATATTTTAATACTGTATTAGAATTAAAAGCTAACTGGGAAGAAAATGAAATATTTATTCTTGAATAATTAAATTAAAAATTTCATTATTTCTCAACTAGTTAAGGATTCATTAACGTGAAAATTCTAGAAGACATTTATCCCCCTAAATTAATCCTAATGCCTGTTCTAAATCTTCAATTAAGTCGTTTATATCTTCAATCCCTACACTTAATCGAATTAATGAATCTACAACTCCGGTTTTTTCACGTTCCTCTTTAGGAATTGAGGCATGCGTCATACTTGCTGGATGTCCAGAAAGTGATTCAACACCTCCCAGTGATTCAGCTAGAGTAAATAGTTTGAAATTTTCAACTAATTTAAAAGCATCTTGAATCTTATTTCCTTTGGTAACAAAGGAAACCATTCCGCCAAAATCTCTCATTTGTTTTTTAGCAACTTCATGGTTTGGATGGTTTTCAAAACCTGGCCAATAAACATGTTCAACTTTAGGATGACTATCTAAAAATTCAGCTACTGTTTTTCCATTTTCACAATGGCGTTGCATACGTACGTGTAACGTTTTAATACCTCGTAATACTAAAAAACTGTCCATTGGTCCACAAACAGCACCGCAAGAGTTTTGAATAAAATACAATTTGTCTGCTAATTCTTTATCATTTACTATTAAAGCTCCCATCACAACATCTGAATGACCTCCCAAATATTTTGTTGCAGAATGCATTACTATGTCAGCACCTAAATCTAACGGATTTTGTAAATACGGGGTCGCAAAAGTATTGTCAACAGCTAATAAAACTTGATGTTTTTTAGCTACTTTAGAAACAGCTTCAATATCAATAATATTCATCATTGGATTGGTTGGAGTTTCAACCCAAATAAGTTTTGTTTTTTCAGAAATATAACTTTCAATTGCTTCAGCATTTTCCATTCCAATAAAATGAAATTTAATACCGTAATTTTCAAATATTTTGGTAAATATCCTATATGATCCACCATACAAATCATTGGTTGAAACAACTTCATCTCCTGGGCTTAGCATTTTAATAACACAATCAATAGCAGCTAATCCCGAACCAAAAGCCAATCCAAATTCACCGTTTTCAATACTTGCGAAAGCATTCTCAAGTGCAGTTCTAGTTGGGTTTGCAGTTCTTGAATATTCATACCCTTTATGGTCTCCTGGTGAAGCTTGAGCGTATGTAGATGTTTGATAAATTGGAGGCATAACAGCTCCTGTTGCTGGGTCATGTTGTTGGTTCCCGTGTATTGTTTTTGTATTAAATTTCATACTATCCTAAATTTGCTATTTCTGAATATAATTGACGACAAATGTACTTATTCTTTACATAACTTTTTATTAATTCTCCAACAACTAACCATTGTCTTAAAACATAAAGCAGTAAACATCAGCTACACAATTGCAAAGTTCATTTTATACAAATTTTAATAATTGCAGCATAATACCAAGGTGAATACCTTCATGGTATAAGTTGAAAATAATTCCATCTTCTATATTATTTAAAGTAACATCTACACTTGTTTTATATTCATTATAATTTTTAAAAACGTTATTGGAATAATCTTCTTTTAACTGAGTAGGAAGTTGTAAAAATTGTTCTTTTATGGTTTCAAATTCAGATTCAGAAATTGTATATGTAGGAGCTGTTCCTTTTTGAAAACTAGCAATCATTTTTTCTGAAACTAAACAATCCAGCCCTGCTAATTTATAGCATAATAGCTGTTGTGTTACTACTAAATGAGCTACATTCCAAGCTATATTATTTTTAAACCCATCAGGGATTTTATTCAATTGTTCAATGGTTAATCCTTCAATTACTTTAAGTGTTAATAGCCTCGATTTTATCAAGGTATCAAATTGCTTCTGCATGGTATTTATTTTTTTATTAATAGTAGTCAAATTTAGAATAAAAAGATGTTAATTTTACTTTAACAATTAACTTATTCGAAATGAAAAAAATTTATTACTTAAAAACATGTGATTCTTGCCGAAAAATATTAAAAGAAATAGATATTACAAGTTATATACTACAAGAAATAAAAACTGAGCCAATAACCGTAAAACAATTAGATGAGCTATTTAAGTTAACAAATAGTTATGAAGTTATATTTAGTAAAAGAGCGAAAAAATTCACACAAATGGGCTTAAAAAGTCAAAAACTAACTGAAAAAGATTACCGCCAATTAATATTAGAAGAATACACTTTCTTAAAACGTCCAGTTATTATTGATGGAAACGATGTTTATATAGGGAATACAAAAAAAAGAGGTGGTAATTTTATATAAATATCATTTTTACATACTCTTTTTTAAACATCTAACATAAATGAAATGTAACGCGAAAATAGCTATACTATTTTTTAAAATAAACATTAAATAAAGGTAAATTCATCGCATATTTAACTAAACATAAAAAACATGAAAAAATATTTATTATTTGCAATTGCAGCGATTTTCGCAACAAGTATGTATTCACAATATTATGTCTCTGCCAGTGGTGGATTTTCAATGAGTAGTGCTGGTATACTTACGGGTACATCATTAAACGCTGACCAATCTAAAGCTACGAATCATTATGGAAGTTATGGTGAGGGTGCAAATTTTCAACTTAGAGGTGGGTACTTTTTCAACAAAACCTTTGGTGTAGAAGTTAGCTTAGGTTATTTACACGGTGCTGACCAAGTGGTAGATACTTACAGTAATTATTATGCTACTTCTGTATTTCCAATACCAAATTTAGGGAATTCAGATCCAGCAACTTTAGCTGTTAACGATGTTACTAAAGCAACTGCACATGCAAGAGCCTATGGTTTTTCAGCGGCTTTAATCTACAATTTCAATAAAAATATTTACGGTAAATTTGGTGCTATAACTAAGGTTGGTGGTAAAACTGCTGCTAGTGTTACCAATGTGGTTAATGTAACCTTAACTGAAAACGTGTATGCGCCTGCACCTGCACCAGCAGGAACAGTTGCAATTCCAGCGGGAACACCAGTTAAAACAGTTACTACAGAAGCAGAAGTTGAATATCACGGTAGAATTCCGTTAGGTTTTATTGCTGCTATGGGGTATAATTATAAAATAGGTGATAATCTAAATTTATTTGCTGAACTAGAATATTTAGGGATCAATGTAACGAGAGATACTTCTGAGTACACTGAATTTACATCAACTGATGTTAGTAAATTAGGAGCGCCTACAGTTATTACAACTCTAGAGCAATTACCATCCACAGAAACTACATATGTTGATAGTTTAAACACCGCAGGTGAAGCTTCAAAAGCATTGTCATCTGTTGCTCCTTATTCCTCTTTTGGAATAAACTTTGGTATTACTTATACTTTTTCAAAAAGTAAATAAGTTAATTTAAAACTTAACAAGTTTTAAAAAAGCGCTTAGAATTTAAATTCTAAGCGCTTTTTTTAATATAACACACACTAGAGACTACTAGTATGTTGAGCATTTGAACTCTCTATAATTGCATGAAGGTCTCTTTCTGAAATATTAGTTTTCAAACCTAAGAGAACATAATCATTATCACTTTTAACTTTCAAAACAATTTCTCTAATTGAATTCTTATTTTTTAAAAAATATACTTGAACTTGGGCATCATCTTGATTTATTCTTAGAATAGATTTATAATTCTTTCTCTTAATAAACTTATTAAATTTTTTATCTAAACTTTTAGAAGTATTTGCAAAGATCATAACCTTATAGTGTTTCACTTTTTTAAATAAATCTTCATATCCTTCAACATCATCTTTAGGAATAAATAAATTGGCTATAAAAGCAGGCGAACTTATTGCAAATGCACATTCGTCTTTATTTTCTGTATAGAAAGATTGAAATGATGATTTTGATGCGCAAGAAGTTAAAACAACAGCTGCAATTAAAATTAAGAGACTATTTTTCATAATAAAGGTATTTAATCAATGACGACTAAATACCTTTATTGTAACACTTATATATTATTACTTCCAGTAATCTGCAACCCAAGGAGCTGGTCGCACATAACGATACCATTTACCTCTTCCTCCCAATACAGCTTTATGCGGATTAATTTCTCCATGAAAAATTATTATTTTAGCGCCTTCAGGAATTGTAGGTTTTTTCCAAAAAGCTAATGGAAATCGTGAAAGACAGTCATATTTAAAACTTGGGCACCATTCTTTAGGCCAGTATTGTAATTTCCCTTGATCATTAATGGCGTGAGTTAAATACTCTTGCTCATTTCTATGAACCTTTAAATGCTTCTCAAAATTAGCGATGAAATCATCAAAAACATAACCGTGTTTCCCAATATCAAACCTATAAACTGATGAATTTCCTGTAATTCTCCATGATCTCCAACTATGGTCCTTTATAATTCTAAATTCTCCTTCAACATCAAAGAAACAATCAATATTGTCAACAATTACAATATCTAAATCCAAAAATAATGCACGGCCATTTAGTCCATATAAGTCTTCTTTTAATGTGGTTAATTTCTTCCACATGCGCTCTGGAAGGTTTGAATCTAAATTGATTTCTGGAATAGGAAAACATTGCACTTCATCTATAATTCCAGATTCATCGTCTGTAAAACAAACCATTTTAAAATCGTAGGTTAAATTTTTCTTAACCATAGAATACAATCTATTCACGTATTCAGCTCCATACAAAGTTCCCCACTTCATACAAAAAATATAATTTTCTTTTTTTTCTATTTTATCCATCATTTGTGTAATATATGTAAATATTCAACTGTTGAAGTTGCTTTGTAATTTCAAGTAGTTGTTTTTCCTGCTTTAATTCGTTTATAATTTGTGGCATTTAAATTTTGTTTATGGTATTCCGCCATTCAAAATGCTATGAAAATCTACGCTCAATTAAGCTAGTTAATCTTAATTCATACTCTTCACTCTCACTCCAATCATAATCAGGTTTCACCATGTTATTTATGAATTTTTTTGCCTCATCCTCTGTTTTAAATGAATTCAATTGCGATACCACGCGATTAAAATCTTCTTGATTTCCTTCAAACAAATATTTTACAAAAGCTATTCTATCATTTAGTCCGACTTGCAAATTGCTTTTAAACAACGTGTCATTTAAAGAACGTTGATTATTTTCAGAAGCTTCTCTAATTATTGGATCTTCTTTAGTTACTTTTTCAAAAATTTCAGTTGCTGTATCTGCTGAAATTGCATCTTTTAATTCATCTTCTAATGAATGTTGTTGTAAAGGAGTTTCAATTTTATCAGCTGTTACAATAGCATCTTCTATATGAACCTTTTCTTCAGTTTGTGTTTCTGAAAATGTTATTGATTTTTCAACCTCCTCAACTGCTTCAGTATCATTTACAATTTCCTCTTTGACCTCTTCAGCTGTTACAATACTTTCTGCTATTTCCTCTTTCACCTCTTCAACTAAAATAACTTCATCATTCTTATCAACAATTTTTTCAGTATTCTCCGAAAAATTTGACTTTGAGCTCATATACGAATTAACAAATTTAAGTACTGAAAGTTTTTCGCATATTTCTTGTGACTTTTTATGCAATGTGCTTACATCATCTTTATTTTTCATTTGTAAAATACTGTGTGCCAGACTTACTAATTCAGCTTCTAATTTTTTGTGCATAAGTTGCTATCTTAAATGATTTTTGATGTAATATTTTTAATAAATTTGTATGAAACAAAACAGTATTTACTGTTTTTGAGTTTATAACAACCAAATGTATTAACTAATTCTATTGCATTTGTTTTAAATTAAAAAAATACAATAACCTTTCAAGCGTGAAATTACAAAATGTTTCTTGAAAATACAGTAAATCATACAGAACAATTTGGTTGGATTGAAGTTATTTGCGGATCCATGTTCTCTGGTAAAACCGAAGAATTAATTCGCAGATTAAAACGTG
>JQIA01001283.1_pt1 | contig 13518 bp, 14 predicted proteins | sample 811431 | NCBI WGS metagenome assembly JQIA01 (sample SAMN02998118, study PRJNA258478) | marine sediment metagenome | biome: marine; feature: seafloor; material: sediment; isolation source: oil-polluted sediment collected from 3 locations (0.5 km, 0.7 km and 0.9 km)... | place: USA: Gulf of Mexico ... | reverse complement strand
CATTGTGAAACTTCGCTATGGTTTTGTGATTCGCTGCGATGAAGTGATTAAGGATGAAAGTGGAAAGATCATTGAGCTGATTTGTACTTGTTATCCGGAAACCCTGGGCCAGTCAAAGTTTGAAGGTGTACGTATTAAAGGAATAGTTCACTGGGTTTCGGCTGCACATGCTATTGATGCTGAAGTGCGAGTATACGACCGGTTATTCAATGATCCATCTCCTGCGTCAGGAGGTAAAGACTTTAAGCAGTTTATTAATTCGGGTGCTCTTAAAGTACTGCCAGGTGCAAAGCTATCTCCATTGCTGTCAAGTGCGACAGAGAGTGACAGGTTTCAGTTTGAACGCTTAGGTTATTTTTGCATGGACTCAGACTCTACTGCAGAAAAGCCAGTGTACAATCAGGTAATCACTTTAAGAGATACCTGGCAGAAATAACACCATGAGGTCATTTTAATGAATGAAATTCGCCATAATAATTTTTCAGCAGTCGCTGTTTTAGTTGGTGTTAATGTGTTGTTCTATTTTTTGCAGATGATGGAGCAATCTCATTCTATGACAATTTGGCTTGCACTATGGCCAATGCTACCGGAGCAAACCTACGTTGCTGCTGGGCAAACGTTACCTGAGTTTTTGCCGTGGCAAATAGTGAGTTATGGTTTTTTGCATGGCGGTTTAAGCCATTTGTTTTTTAATATGTTTGGTTTATGGATGTTTGGCCGTGAAGTAGAGCAATGGTGGGGTAAAGCACGGTTTTTGCAGTTTTACTTTATATGTCTCGTCGGTGCTGGAGCTGTTCAATTAGTTGTTGCTACCATAGCCGCTCAGCAAGGTAGTTATTATCCAACAGTTGGAGCATCAGGAGCTGTTTTTGGAGTTTTAATGGCATTTGCCTGGATGTTTCCGAACCGAAAAATCATGTTGCTAATTCCACCCATACCGTTAAAAGCTAAGTGGTTTGTGCTTATTTATGGCGGAATAGAATTGTTTTTAGGAGTAACCGGGACACAAGCCGGTGTGGCGCATTTTGCGCATATTGGAGGTCTTGTTTTTGGTCTGCTCACCATTCTCTATTGGCGGGGATTTTTCCCCTTGAAGCCTAAATATATTATGAAATGGTAGCCGAAAAGTACAACGAAAAAACAGAGTGTATGGATGACACTCTGTTTTCATATTTATGGTCGGCGATTAACCTTAAATAAACTGACACCAGTTTAAACGCCACCATTCGATGAACTCATTCCAGTCGATATGACCATCATTATTACCATCAATAAATTTAAAGCCGGATTCAACTTCAGAAGCAGAAGATTCGGGTGATATAACCTTCATTAACTCGGCAAACTCTTCATGGTCAATATTGCCATTATGGTCTGTATCAAAAAACTCGAAATGGCCTTTTATTTCTTGCACATCTTCGTCTTTTAGTTCAGCTTGCATGATTTTCTCTTTACGGTTTTTTATTAAGTCGCTAAATTGCCTATGTGAAGGCATTTAGTCAAGTTTTTTTTGACCATGTGCTGTCAGATTGCGTGTTGTTAGGTCATATTGAGGATGTAATGGCAAATCTAACAAGTAACGTCGCAATAAGTCGAGTGCAAGTGCAGCTGCAGCATGTCGGTTGGCACTGCGTCCGCGGTCATGAATGTAATGAGTTAATGTTATGGTGGTTTTGGCGCTGGCAAGGCCATAACAAACAGTTCCTACGGGTTTATCTGGTGTCCCACCGCCTGGGCCTGATATTCCTGAGATAGATAAAGTGACTCCGCTTTGTGTCCGTTCGCGAATGCCTTCAGCCATTTCTCTAACAATGGGTTCAGATACGGCGCCACGACTCACCAACTCTGCGTGATTCACACCTAAAAACTCTTCTTTTGCCGCGTAAGAATAGGTGACGGCAGAAAAATCAAAGTATTGAGAGCTTCCCGGCTCGCTGACCAACCAATGACTTAACAAACCGCCAGTGCATGATTCGGCTAGACACAAGTTTAAGCCACGCTCCAGCATGAGATGTTGGATTTCTCCAGCCATGCTTCTTGCGGTAGGAGAAAACACAAAATCTGCCAATTTATCTTGAATGATATTATGAGATGTTAAAACATCGGCTTCATTCTCGCCCCAGGACTTTACTTCAACCTGGTATCCAGCAGCACGGTAGCCAATCTGTACCGACTGAGGTATTTCTAATGAATCAACCATTTCAGCGATACGGGATTCGGACATGCCCATGACGGTCATGCTTTGTCTAAACAATGGCTGATCAAGGCCAAAGTGCAATTGCATATCCGGAATGACTTTCTCCAGAATCATATGCCTGAATTCATGCGGGACGCCGGGTAAAAAGTACATAGGAGTGTTGTGAATGATTGTTTTAAAGCCACAGGCTGACCCCCGTGAATTATCCAGCATGACAGAGCCTTCAGGTAAGTCGGCTTGTTTGAGGTTAGCGGCATTTACGGCTATTCCTCTGGCGCCAAGACGTTCCTCCAGTACACGAACCCATTGCTTGTTTTGTTCAAGGGGAACGCCTGCTGAATGTGCTGCTGCAGCACTGGTTAAATCATCGGATGTCGGGCCAAGTCCTCCGCAGACAATAACTGCATCAGCTTGTTGGCTGGCAAGTTCAAATGCTTGTTGTAAATCTTCCATTGCATCACCAACTGTGAGTCGCCATACAACATTTAAGCCGTGTTCTTTTAATTGTTGCCCCGCGTAACTGGCATTTGTATCCGTGATTTGACCGATTAGAAGTTCATCGCCTGTACTGATCATTGCAATTTTAGTCATTTGGATGCTATCTCTTTATTTCAGTTTGAGAAATATTAAATGTATTATAACGAGGCACAACAGATTATGCATTCTTAGTACTCACATAATGCTGAAAGTGTTATTGCGTATAAATATCAAACCGACAACTACCGCCTGATATTTGGCGAGTAGGTTCTTTGTCTAGCAAGTAGCGGGCTTTTTTTGGGCGTTTTACAACGATACGCTGTATGTTGGTAGAAAGAGCCGCTTGTAAAAGCTGATCACTGGGCAATGTCTGTGCTTCAGGCAGTATTAGTTGCAAGTATTGCATCGAGCGGCTGGAGGCAGCATTTTTGCCTGATTTAGGAAACATTGGGTCAAGATAAATCACATCAAAAAATGAGGCGTTACAGTTTGTGTTCATCATGAACTCTGTACTGCATGTGTGAGCGAGTGACATACGGGCCGCTGCTTTATGGAGTTTGGGGTGATTTTTTGCCCGTGTTATTGCATCAGAAAGCATTGTGGCAAGAATGGGAGATTGTTCAATCAGTGTGACTTCACATCCGAAAGCAGCCAGTAAAAAACTATCCTGACCCAGTCCTGCGGTGGTATCAAGAACCTTAGGATAAACACCGGCTTTAATACCTACGGCTTTAGCCAGTGATTCTTTACGCCAGCCTTGCTGGTAGCGCCTTAATATATCCGGGTTGGAGAAATCAATATAAAGAGGCTTAAGCTTGTGTTCTGGCAGACTGAGTTTAATGCCGTCCGTATCTACCGTCAGCTGTATTCTTTCTTTTTGCTTTTCAGGAAGCGCGGCTATGCTATCTTTTAGTTCCTGAGCTAAACCATCACAGCTTTTTTCAAACTCTATGCTTAGTTTATGCATGGTTAAGAATATCCTTAATGAATGACTTGTTGGGTCTCATCCATATCAAGGTTTTCAGAAAATAAAGCCGCATCAATAGCTTGAATATAGGTATCTGTGTCTTGAAGCCCTGTGACCATCCAGCGATAATTAAAGATAATAACGGGTAGTTCGTCTATGCCTTTAGAGCGAGCTTCAGCAATTTCGGCCATGGTTATTTTCTTTGTTTTTGAATCATTGAGAGTTTTCTTTGCCGACTTTAAAGGCATTCCGGCTGTTACGGCAATATCCAGTAACACACCTCGATCACTGATATCACGACCATGCTCAAAAAAAGCTTGGAATAAGTCTTCGGCTAATTTGTGTTGTTTATAGGAACCATTGCTGGCTGCAAGAATTCTATGCGCATCAAGTGTATTGGGTATCGTGTTGATTTTATCAAAGTTGAACTTTAATTTTGCTTCCTTACCGAGCTTTATCATATCAACAATGACTTTTTTCGCAGGGATTGGCTTTGATATATGGTCGGTTATAAAGTCAGTGAACTTAGTATTGTCGCCAGGAGTTTCGGGAAATAAGTGGAATGGTTTCCAGTTTATTTCAACAGGTGCATGTAGTTTAGCTATTGCTTGATCCAAGTTGGCTTTCGCTATATAGCACCATGGGCATGTGAAATCAGCGATTATATCAACACGTAGAATCGGGCTTTTTCCTGCGCCAAACTGTGTGATTTCTGTAGGGCTCGCTTGATACATTGCTGTCTCCGGGTTGTTTTTTCATATGCATAAGTACCCGTAATGTTGGGGCATGCGTGAAAAGATCAATATCACTATTCTATTTATCGGTTGTTATCACAAATTCTAAAGTAGTTTTTCAAGGAAACTCTGAATAACAGGAGTTTATATTCTACCTTGCTTTAGCGGATAAACACAAAACACTTCATCTATATTTACCTTTTATTTTATGACATGCCATACAATAAAGTGATTATTTTCTGTATGACGTTTAACGCAGGAGAAATGCTTGTGTAGAGTGTCTGCATATTTGAGAAACCTATTAGCAACGAGAAACATTTGTCCCCCTTGGTTTAGGAGTTGCGCGGATGTACGTATAAACTCAAGTGAAATATCTAGGGTTTGAACTATTCCCTGATGGAATGGCGGGTTGCTTAATATGAGGTCGTAACGGCCTTTAGCCTGATTGAGTGACGGCAGATATGTGACAGATTGCGTGCTTTGACTAAGATTTATGGATGAAGCTTGTAGGGCTAAAGCAGAGTCATCTATTAAAGTAAGCCGGCTGTTTGGATTAAGTTGAGACTGAAATAATGAAATAACACCACTTCCAGAACCAAAATCGAGGACATTACTGGCCTTTATTGTTGGAAGGGTCTCCAGCATCAATTGAGTTCCTGGATCTAACCGCCCATGACTAAAAACTCCGGGAATACTCGTGACATGCATGTCCATATGGTCGCCTTCTTTGCGGGTAATATGACAATCCCATGTTTTTTTAAGCGCTTCTATGTTGAACTTATCTGTGATCTCTTTAGGATTTATCGCTCTCCATAGAGTGCAGTGACCTCCCATAGCTAGTTTTGTGACAGAGTTGAAGTATGTTTTTAATAGCTTTCCTGCACTTTTAGCTCCAGCTTTGTTGTGCCCGACAAGCCATAGCTCTGTTTCACAGTTAATAAGGCTTATTATGTTGTGTAGCAATGCGTGGGTGTATTGTTTTTCTTTTGATAGAAATAAAATCACCTTTTGTGTTGTCAGCGCATCAGCAAAGGCGGTATGTTGGTGTTTATCGGCACTGTGCCGGCACCATGTTTGCTGAGATATATAACTATTATGAAACCCTGGGCCATCAATAAATTCTAAATTGTTGGTGTCTGTCGCAGGAGGGTTTATTAAACTTACCGCCGTATGCGGGTGAAGCTTAAGTTGTTGGCGTATAAGTTTTAATTGAGCCGGCATGATTAATGGTTAATTCTCGTAAAATAAATATTTTTTAGTCTGAATGAACAGATAAAGGTGAAAACTCTTGGTGTTGGAGTTGTATTGTTGTGATGGAGGTCACACATTAGAGTAATTGACGAAGTGTTTAACAGATCGTTAACAGAAGGCTCACTATACTCTCTTTCGTAAGGGAAGTTAGGAATAAATAATTCCTGGAAATCAAATGTAAGTATCAATTTTTGTGATAAGAAATTTCCACATAATAGAAGTTTCTTTCAAAATACTGGTGCGGCAATTTGAACTAAAAGTGACTAAAATGTACTTATACTACATTGATGTTTATGGTGCTAAGTGCACAGAAAATGGGATGAATCATGAAAGTTTTAATTATCGAAGATAATGCAGATATAGCTGCCAATATTGGCGATTTCCTCGAAGATAAAGGATATATAGTGGATTTTGCCGGAGATGGCGTTACGGGACTGCATCTTGCAGTCGTTAATGAGTTTGATGTGATTGTTTTAGACTTGATGTTGCCTGGCATGGATGGCCTTGAAGTTTGCAGAAAATTACGTGAAGAAGTTCGCAAGGATACACCTGTACTTATGTTAACGGCCAGAGACCGTCTGGATGAGAAAATTGCAGGCTTTGAGACAGGGGCGGATGATTATATGGTCAAGCCTTTTGAACTTGCTGAGCTGGAAGTAAGGCTGCAGGTACTTGCACGACGTGGGCATTCGGTGCGCCCTCGTGTTCTAGAAGTGGCTGACCTGGAGTTTAATTTGGATAATCTCAGCGTGAAACGTAATGATGTCCCCATTATTTTAAATCCGACAGCGCTTAAACTTCTACAAAGAATGATGGAAGCATCTCCCTGGGTTGTATCGCGAGAAGATCTTGAAACACGGGTGTGGGGCGAAGAGTTACCGGATAGCGATAGTTTGCGTGTGCATATTCATGGATTGCGTCAGGCGATTGACAAACCTTTTGACTCGCCACTTATTCACACTAAGCATGGTATTGGTTACCGTGTAGCGGATCTAGATGAAATTCAATCGTAAACTCCGTACTCGAATAATTGTAGCATTCCTTTCTTTTGGACTGCTGCTGAGTGCAGTATTAACAATTGCAATTGTTATGACGCGTTCTATTGTGGAAGATAGATTTGTCGGCCAGCAGTTGATGGATCAGCTTAAAATGGATATTGAAAGTGTACGACAAAAAAATGATGACGTGGCTTTTACCCAATTCCCAAGTATTAGTGGCTGGGCGGTAAGACCTGGCCGTTTAAGAGATGTCCCTGAGTATATGCATCCGTTGGAAAACGGAGTGCATTTTATTCGTACAGATAGCGGACAATTTCTTGTTGCGGTGAAGAAAGATGATGATATCTGGGGTTATCTGCAGTATGACTCGTCCTGGAGTCAGACCATTGATAACCTATTCATTGCCGCTTTAGTCATGGTTTTTGTTATTGTGATTCTTATGGCTGTGTTATTGGCCATTGGTTCATCCAGAAGAATTATGGCGCCTGTTACAGATTTGGCTTCACGTATTAACTTGCTTGGCCGGGAAGATCCGCAGTTAGAGCATTTAAAGAAATGGTACGCTGATGATGAGGTAGGGCAACTTGCTGGAGCGTTAGATGATTATGCCGAAAGATTAACCTGTCTTGTTGAGCAGGACAAAGAGTTTAATGCAGACGTGAGCCATGAGTTGAGGACACCGCTAGCAGTAATCAGCAGTGCAGCAGAACTCCTGTTAGCACAAAATGATATAAACGATAAAACACGAGTCAGGTTGCAGAGAATTGAACGGGCCGTCAAGCAATCGACTGAATTAACAACGGCTCTGCTACATCTGGCGCGAGGGCAGATTGCCGCTGATGATGAAAAAATCCATGAACTTCGCAGTGTCGTTGATAATGTTCTTGATAGTTATTCAATGCACCTGCAAAGGAAAACACTGGATATAGAAGTTATTGTTAATAATGAGTTTTCAGTGAAGTCTAGTGGCTCGGTTTTGTCGGTAGCACTTGGCAATCTTATCGGTAATGCCATAAAGTACACACCTCGAGGCAAAGTGCGAATCAATATCGTCAGTCCCTGCGTTATAATTGAAGATACGGGTCCCGGCTTATCGCAAGATGAGCTTGTACGTGTATTTGACCGTCATTACCGAGGAAGCTCTACCACCGGATCTGGCTCTGGAATAGGCCTTTCAATCGTAAGGCGTTTATGTGACTTGTATGCATGGGATGTTAGGTTGGAGAATATATCTGATGGGGGTATCCGCGCTATAATGAATTTTGGTAAGTCGGTAGTTCCCCGAATAGACAGCTGATTTTTCCGTTAAATTAAACAAGAGTGATTCAAAAAATGGCGCTAATAGATTGTGCAGCTTGTGGTAAACGAATAAGTAATAAGCTGGACGTTTGTCATTTTTGTGGTTGCAGTACATTTGATACTGAATCAACGGAAACCGTCAGAAGTTTAAGGATCAGTCGTCGAAAATTTGTTGCACGTATGGAAATGGCTGCTTATGCTGCAGTGACTATAGTGACCGGTGGGGCGTGGTGGTATTGGGAAGATACACATGGATTGCTGGATCCGGTATCAGCGGGACCATTGATTACGATTGGTGCAGGCACAGGAAGTTTTCTGCTGATGCGCCTATATGCTATGTATTATAATTCTAAGGTTCGTAAGAGGAACAAAGACTAAACCCCATCTTAGAAGAAGCTTTTGGTGCTAGTGCACTGAAAAGATATCTGGCACTGAGCCTCTAAAGTTGTGACAAATGTATCTTTATGATACATTTTGTTTTTTTATATTATAGCTTAGAGGTTCTTTGCCTGTGAAAAACATTACGAAGTTTGTTGTTTATTTATTATTAATGATTCCATTTGCAGTAAGTGCTGCGACATTTAGTTTTACCCAGGAAGGCTTCTCAGAAGGTGCGGTTATTTCTGTGACCTTTACTGGTCATGATACAAATATGGATACCCAAATTACAACGGCTGAAGTAACGGCATTCGACCTGAGCTTTTCCGGGAATTCAATTGTAGCTCCATTTACTTTGGGTTTGGCAGATTTATTTGGGCTTGTTTATGACCCGGACGGTGGTCCATTAGGCGATGGAGTTTTACTTTCAATTGAAGGTATTGCAGCAGGTGAGGGCTTCAAAGGAGGCTTTATGTATACAGCAGGCCCTGGGCCAATGGAAATTTGCGGCCAGGAAGTAGATTGTGCTGTTGTATCAGATGGCTCAAATCAGGACTTTAGTAGTCAGCTTTTAGTATTTCACGCTGCAATCGTATATCCTGTACCGACTCTGTCTCTATTGGGTATGATCTTTCTGATATTGGTGCTTTTCTTGGTGCCGGCTTTAAGACGTCGAATTGCCACTACCAGGTAAACTGAGTTATGAAATGCTTTATTACTTTTTAGTAGTGAAGCATTTTTTGTTATGCCCTAAGAGCGATCTTTATTGAAAAAACAAGCATCTACAGTGCGCTGTCTGTTTAATAACAGGCAATTAGTTAGGGTCTGTTATTTTTCTGATTCTTGATAAGCTAATCGGATAGGTTGCATATCCAGCGCCGCGCCGAACATTCAGAATGATTTTAGTGTCTGTTATTTTTACTAAAACACCTTGATGAAAATTACCATTAGCAGAATATATTTTTATTCTTTTGTTCAGGTATTTTGGTAGGTTTTTCTTTGTTATGACTTTTAAGTTGGAATTAGCAAGCCGCTTTGGCTGGTTAATGGTGTTTCTTAATGCTTTTTCCTCATGAGCATTTAAGCCGTTTCCTTTCTTCATTATCGCTTGTGAATTGTTGTCGGTGTCATCCAGTGCACTGTATTTCCTTAATACAAGCTTTGTTGGTCTGCTGTTTCCAATAGAGTGTTGGATTTTGAGTGAATTTAGCCAGCCCGTCAGAGAATAGCGGGTGATTTCGGCAAGCGGTATGGCTTTAGGGCTGGAAATAAGTACAAGCTTGTTGTTGGATGTTTCTTGAAACTGCTGATAAATACTTTCTGTTTCAGCGCCCATTTTCCATCCTCTTGCCTGTAACCATTTTTGTGCTTCTATAGTATGTCTTGAAGAAAAACTCTCATTCTGTGAGTTTTTCTTATCCAGGCAGAATGCGTTTCTTTGTTCAATAAAGCCATTATCTTCAAAAAAACCATCAAAATGAGAAAGCTTAGCCTGGGCTAGAGCAAATGGTGTGAACTGCTCTTGGCTTACGGGGGGGAAACTAAACTCCAGGTTAAGATGAAGTTCGCTAAGAGGGCTTATGGTAGCGGAAAACTGGGTGGTAAATTGACCGCTAGGTGGTTTGATATGAAAACTGATAGCGAGGTCGGTTTGTATGTTATTAAAGCCCATTTCCATCAGGTCACCACTGGTAAAGTAATTAATATCACCGCAACCTTCAGCCTCCATAGGGTTTCCGGATAGACTATTTCTACCAAGTGAGCCTGTTAACAAGGTCATATCAATTCCTTTGAGTAGAAAAGTTCCGCTACCAGGTTGATTGTTACCAAATATTATCGAGCTACCATCACTGTTTTTAATTTCTGCGCGGGCTTGTTTTGCAAAAAAAGTACCGCCTTTCCTGCGTGGAGTAAATTCAAGGTCGTCAATAACAATATCACCGCCAAGTGTATAGTAGGCTTCGGAGTATTTTAACGTGCCTACCGGTGCTAATTGCGAGACTGCATTTTGCATGCCTTCATCGATGATTTTGCTGACATACCATTTTGTACCGCCAAGTAATAGGCTTGCAGGTAAAACAGCAAATAAAAGTATATTTTTTAACCAGTTAGGCATGATTTACTTGTTGTGATTAACTTAGACACCATCATAGTGCCTAACTATGAATCAATCAAATGGTGTTTTTTTATTGAAGTGTTTTGCCAAGACAACAATAGTTCTAAGAAAACCTCAAGGATAGGACAAATGGAACTGTTCGGTTCTTTTGAATTATATTATGATGATTAGTCCGCATCAGCCATGTTATATGGTTGATAGTTAAAACAATGGATGCCTTAACTGGATTAAAGTGAAAATATAATGCTGCCCGAAAATTATCAACAGGTTGACCCGTCTTATGTTCTTTTGGAGCGAATATACGGTGCTATTATCTTACTTATTGCTATTGTAGCTGCTGGAATACCCTTTTTTGTCATAGATGAGGGCTATCCAACGGAGATAGTTGGTGGCGTATTCTTTGTTTTGGCCTTAGTTTTATTTCATATTCCAGCGCGTCGCTATCGCCATTATGGTTTTCGACTTTCTGATAATGGTTTGTGGATTAGGCGCGGCATGTTCTTTCATACGGAAACATATATACCTAGAGATCGTTTGCAACACACAGATGTCAAGCAAGGTCCCTTTGAGCGTATGCTAAACCTCTCAACATTAGTTATTTATACAGCAGGTGTTGAAGGCGCAATGATAGATGTTCCAGGGCTTACACGAACCATTGCGATAGAGCTGCGGGATGAATTAAACCATGAGATTAAAGAGGGAAATCTTTAATGAGCTTTTCTGATTGGAGGCGCTTGTTACCCGCGAGTATTTTTTTCTCCTCGTTAAAAGCACTGCAACAATTTCTATTTCCTATGATTTTGGCATTTTTTGGGGGGTCGAGCCAGTGGTTTGGTGGCTATGCCGGGACCGAATTTTTTGCCGTTATGATAGCAATCCCTATCGTCATTGGAGTTTTGCAATATATTAGTTTCAGATATCGTATTGTGGATGGCGAGTTGCAAATAAAGCATGGGATTTTGCATAAAGTCCATCGTAAAATTCCTCTGCAACGTATTCAAAATATTCGCTTGTATCAAGGGCTTATACATAGGTTTCTTGGTGTTGTTGATCTTCAGGTTGAGACGGCTGGAGCACAAGGAAAAGCTGAAGCTGAACTGTCTGTTGTTAGTATTGAAATGGCCCATGCTTTACGACAAAACCTTATTCAGCATAAAGTAAAAGAGCCAAGTGAGACAGTCGGTGGCTTACTTCATCACCTGGGCAATTCTGAGTTGATCAAACTGGGGATTATTCATAATCGAGGGCTTATAGTTGTTGGTATAGGAGTTGGTTTTTTTGCGCAGTTAGGCGAAAACTTTTTTGATGAAAAGCTCATGAGTTGGTTTGCAGGTTTTACACCGGCTCTTTCGGATAGCATATTGAGTATGAGTATTCTTACGGTGGTGTTGATGTCATTAGCCGGGTTATCTCTCTTTCTTATGCTGGTGTGGGCGTTGTCTATTGCGTTAAGTTTTACTCGTTATTATGATTTCAGTTTAAGTCGGGAGACGCAGGACTTAAGGCTACGCTATGGCTTACTCGCCAAAATTGACGGACAGGTTCCACTAAAGCGAATTCAATCGGTAACGATACATTCAAGCCCGGCCCATCGCTGGTTTGGTCGACTCTCTGTTAAAGTTCGGACAGCCGCTGATAATGCCATGCAAAATAAACAACATGTCAAAATGAACTGGCTGTTGCCACTGGCAAGCCCAAAACAGGCTTTTTCTGTATTATCTGAAATACTACCGGAAATTAACTGGAATCCGGGGCGCTGGAACAAACTGCATGCCAATACACCTTTGCGGCTGATGATTGTGCGGGTGATACTCAGCGCAATCATTGTGGTTCCCGCTGTGATTTTCTTTGGCAAAATAGGCTGGTTAAGTTTATTGATACTTTTTCCTATAGCCCAAGCCTCCTGGGGATATTACAAAAAATCAGGTTGGGTATTAGGCCCGGATGGAGTGCATTTTCACGAAGGCTGGGTATTTAGAGACCATAGTCAGGTGCCATATAGTAAAATACAGTCAGTTAAGTTGTTAAGAGGCCCTGTTGATAGGTTGTTTTCCATGGCTTCAATCAGTGTGGATGCCGCAGGAAATCAACCGTTTAGCCATGATCTGACGTTACATTATTTACCGGAACATGAAGCGCATGAGTTGCTGGCTAAAATTGTAAAGAAGGCCAGTGAAAGTTCTTTTACGTGGTAATGTTAAGAAGGTTCTGAACAAATCTATTTTTCCCTCAATTGAATTCCCATTAATTTAAATAAGACAAACACCAAGAGCCGTTAAGATCTTAGGATCGGTAGCTTTGCCTTGTTGCTGAAATTCTTTTAGACGCTGATAGAGCTGATTGCAGGGTATTTCATGGACTATGATTTGTTCCCCATCGACACCACCTCCATCCTGGACCTTTACAATATTGCGAGCGCGAACAAGGTGGATGATTTCATCCGATAGCCCAGCAGAAACAGGGCCGCTAATAAGAGACTCAAAAAATTCTGCCTGATAACCTGTTTCTTCTAATAATTCTCTTGCAGCTGCTTGCATAACTGTTTCATCGGCATCTTCATCAGCAACAAGTCCAGCAGGTAGTTCGACCACATTCTGGTTTAGCGGTAGGCGTGGTTGCTCTACAAGGAGTAGGTTGTTTTCATCGGTTACTGCAATAATAACGACAGCACTATTACCACGTATTCTCGTGACATATTCCCAATCTTCATTTTGTCGTATTGCTATATATTGGCCTTCCCAAAGATTTGTGCTCTCTACCATTATGCTCTGATCTCATTGCTTTTTATTTTAGCTGTTCAGTATACACAAATGGTTCATGTGTTTACATGGCATCCTTGCTGGAAATACCAGCGCTTACATCATTATGAAGAGGTGTTAGTTGATATGGAAAGAATGGAATGATGGCCCATGAAAATAATAATCATATAAAATTCATCTTTCCACTTGGTGTTAAACAAACTCTTTTTATGATTGTTGTAAAAACAAAGGGTTGTCCAAGTGTTGATTTTTTATATAGGGATTTGGGGTTATAATGAGGTATGCCTATTTTGAGAAAGTATAATGTTTGACCTGAGTTGTCGTGCTGACAATCAAAAAGTAATG
>JQIA01001282.1_pt1 | contig 13530 bp, 14 predicted proteins | sample 811431 | NCBI WGS metagenome assembly JQIA01 (sample SAMN02998118, study PRJNA258478) | marine sediment metagenome | biome: marine; feature: seafloor; material: sediment; isolation source: oil-polluted sediment collected from 3 locations (0.5 km, 0.7 km and 0.9 km)... | place: USA: Gulf of Mexico ... | reverse complement strand
GCCAAAGAAAATGTATATCCTCGCAAAGAACGTGCTGAAAATAAAATTGATGGAGTTATCGCTTTGCTAATGGCCTTGGGTAGATGTCAACACGAACAAGACACCTCAATAGATTTTGATAACTTTTTAACACTTGATTTAAACCCTGGTAGTGATGACGACCATAAACGGTGATTTTATAAATGGCTTGGTATAATTTCGGATGGGGCAAGGGCGGCGACAGTGTAAAAACTGGTATTCAAAACCCCATGCCAACTACCCCAACAGTCGTGAAAGATTTTGACGTTGCCATGACTCAGAGCGCTTTCTGGGCTTCGGTTCGATTACTAACTGAAACCGTTGCTGCAATGCCTTTGGTTTGTTTTGAAAGCAATCCTGAAACAACAGTTAAGCAGCCTCGCGCAGACTATGATTTGTGGAAGCTTCTTAACTACCGACCAAACCGCTACCAGACAAGAATTGAATTCTTTGAGTCGATGATGCTTAACCTAGTTACGTGGGGTAATGCCTATGTAACTATAGAGAGACTTGGCGGTCGAATTGTATCGTTAATTGTTTTGCCATCCTCACAGACTGAAGCAATCTTATTGCCTGATGGTTCTATTATTTACCAATACACTGATGCAAATAGTAATGTAAAGGTATTCTCTGAAGATTCTATCTGGCACGTTAAGATTTTTGGAAATGGCATCGTAGGGCTTTCTCCTCTTGGTTACGCTGGTAATACTTTAGGTCTTAGTAAGAATCTAGCAGATAGACAATCAACACTATCAGCCAACGGAGGCAAAACTAACGGTATACTAACTGTTGATCAAGCGCTAACCCCCACGCAAAAAACACAAATTGAAGCATCGTTTGCAGGATTGAACGAAGGCAATAAAGATCGATTATTTGTTTTGGAGGCTGGATTTAATTATCAGCAAACAGGCTTAAGCCCGACCGATCAACAATTACTTGAAAGCCGACGATTCTCGATTGAAGATATTGCGCGTTTCATGGGTGTGCCTTCTGTATTGATTAACGATCAGAATACCTCAACATGGGGTAGCGGCATTGCAGAAATTAATACGGGCTTCCTTAAGTTAAATCTTAAGCCATACCTAGAGCGCATCGAGGCGAGTATGAAGCGCCACCTTATGCCTATCTCAGATTGGGAAACCATCGACATAGAATTTAATTTTGATAGCTTACTCCGTGCCGACTCTGCAACCAGAGCAGAAACAGCAAGCAAACAAATCAACTCGGGTCAGAAAACACCTAATGAGGTTAGGGCTAGCGAAGGTTTAGCCCCAGCAGAGTCAGGAGGTGATACAATCTATCTTAATGGCTCACTAGTTCCAGCAGGAACACAACAAAGACAAATACAGGCGGATGCTAATAATGGAGCATAAACAACTAAGCCTTGCCAAGTGCGAGGTAAAAATGGGCGCTGAAGGCTCGCTAAAGTTTAGCGGTTATGCTTCGGTATTCGATGGCCTAGACTCTTACGGCGATCAAATTCAAGCCGGTGCATACAAAGAAACAATTGCTGAAGGTCGAGACCGTCCAATTCAATTACGTTGGAACCATTACGGCCCTGTTATTGGCAAGTTTACCGAGATTTACGAAGATGAAAAAGGTCTATTCGTATCTGGCGAACTAACAAAAGGGCATTCTGTGGCAGAAGATACAGCCGCATTGCTTCGACATGGTGCCATTAGCGGCATGTCTATCGGGTATTCGGTGCGAGATTCAGAGCAGCAAGGTGTTGTCAGAGTTCTAAAGGATATTGAATTGTTTGAGATTTCAATTGTAGAATCTCCAGCAGACAATAGCGCCCACGTATCAAGCATCAAAAGCGCAACAAAATTAAAAGACGTTGAATCAATCCTACGTCACAAAGGTTTTTCACAAAAAGAAGCCACAGAGATTGTGGCAGCAGTGAAGAAAATTCACGGAGAGCGTGAAGAAGAAAAGACAGTAGAAAAATCAACAAGTTATGCAGAAATAATTAAAAACTTTAATAAGGAGACATTCAATGTCTGATTTAGAATTCAAAACCGCTCTTAGTGAAATGCATAAAAACATTGAAGAGCAAATGGTAGCAATCTCTGAAAAGTCAGAGCAGAAAGGCGCAGAGTATAAAACTGCTCTTGATAAGCTTGACGGTTCAATCAAAGACTTAAACGAACAGATTCTTGATCTTGCTCAAAAGCACTCTATGCCTATCGAAGTTATGGAGGCGAAGAGCTTTGGTAACTTAGTGCTTGAAGCTGATTCAATCAAAAGCTTTATTGCTGGTGACAGTACGAAAGGCCGCGTTGAGATTAAAAATACAATCTTAAACAGTGGCAATGCAACAAGTATGCATGATCAAATGCCTGGTGTTGTACCTGGTGCATTCCGACAGCTGACTGTAATGCCTACAGTATTCAAAGGAACCACTGATTCCAATTCTGTTTTTTACTCTAAAGAATCAAATTGGGTAAACGGAGCAGCGGAACAGGTCGAAGGTAATGCTAAGGCAGAGTCAACGCTTACTTTCGAAGAAGTAAACGAGCCAGTTCGAACAATTGCTCACTTCATTAAAGTTTCTAAGCAAGCTCTTTCCGATTCTAGCTTCCTTTCTTCATACATTGAGCGCCGTATGCGCCACGGTGTTAATAATAAAGTTGAAGCTCAGGTTATTGCGGGCGATGGCGCTGGTGCGACTCTTTCAGGTTGGTTAAATACTGGTAACCACACTGTAATTAGCCCGCTTCTTACGATTGATTTATTTGGTCTTGCCAATAAGTTAAAGATGGCAATTATTTCAAATGAATATGAGCCTTCATTCTTCTATATGAACCCTACTGACTGGGGTGTAGCAGAAACCACTCGCCGTGCAACTGGCGACAACGCTTTCGTTGCAGCATCCGGCGCAGTGGCTTACGTTAACAACGGATTAACGCCTTTACTTTGGGGCTTGCCGGTTGTTCTTTCCAATAACGTACCAGTCGGCACAATCATCTGTAAAGATGTTGAAGCTGATATGTTCGCGGATCGTGAAACCACTGTTATCGAAATGTTCGAGCAGGATGGCGACAACGTACAAAAGAACCTTGTAACTGTTCGCGGTGAGGCTCGCGGCGCTGAATTGGTATTTACTGCTGCTGCGATTGTTACCGGTGACATTACTGCTATCACTTCCCCAGTATAGTAATTAACAGTAACGAATAGGGCGGCTTAGATAGCGCCCTGCTTTTCAAAGGTGTGATTATGTACGTAGCAACTAAAGATTTTAAGTCTCCACGTCTTGGCACTATTAAAAAAGGCCAAGAAGTAGAGCATAATAAAACATGGCTAGAAGCTGGTTTAATTGAAACCAAGCCAGAGCCAAAGAAAGAAATAGAAACTAAGCCACACAATCAGAAGAAGAAAACTAAATAATGAAGACGATTGTTTTAGTAGCGCCGACAGTTGAGCCAATAACATTAGATGAAGCTAAGCAGCAGTTGAGAATTGAAACCGCGTTTACTTTAGATGATGATTATATTAGCGCTTTAATTAGTGCGGCCCGCGACCGTTGCGAAAGCTATTGCAATCAGTTTTTTACCGCCCAAGATATTTCTATTTTATATCAGGGCATTATTCCAACGATTGTTAACTTGCCTTATCCTAATTTAACGGTTACATCGGTAACTTATACTGATGGCGATAACACACAACAGACGGTTGATTCTGGCGATTATATTGTTGACCCGGTTAATCAAACAATTACCTTTGCAAGTACTTTCAGCTCAATCAACTACCAAGTGCAGGCAACAACGGCGGCACCGGTTCAGATTGTAGGTGTTCAGCACGCTATTAAACTGATTGTTACCGATTTATACGAGCTTAGAACTGAAACAGCTGTTGGTGTATCGCTTGCTGATAATCCTGCGTTGAAGGCTTTACTTTATCCGTACAGAGAGAGTTTAGGTATATGACCTATAGGACTGGTGAACTTGATCAAAGAATTACTTTTCAGCTTCGTCAAAGCGTGCCTGATGGTCTTGGGGGTTTTGTGGATACTTGGGTTGATATTCCGGTATCTCCTACAGTGTGGGCTCATACGCGTACAAAAGGCGGTCGAGAGGTTACGCAATACGACCGAGTAAACGCCGAAGCTGGCAACATGTTTATTATTAGAAACCGACAAGATATTTTAGAATCTTATCGGATTGTGTGGGATGGTGAGCCATTTAATATTGTTTCAATTCCACGTCCAAAAACTCGCGGATTATATTTAGAGATTAACGCAGAACGAGGGGTACCGCAGTAATGGCCGCTTCTGAGATTGCTATATTTGGATTAAAGGATATTCAAAAGGTCTTAGAAGAGCTAGCGCCCAAGCACGCAGTCAATTTATCTCGCGCAATGGTTCACGGCATGGCTTCGGAGGTATCAAAGGAAGCTAAAAAGCGAGTACCAAAAAATACCGGTAACTTAAGGCGTGCGATTAAAGCAAAACGCAGACGTGGCAAGCCTGGACAACCTGTTTCTGATGTTATTGTAGAGTCAGGAAAATCAGCAAAGCATGATGCTTTCTATTGGCGGTTTGTTGAATTTGGAACGGGCGGCCCAGTACCACAACCTGAACAACCATTTTTAAGACCTGCTAAAGACTTAATACAGTCTAATATTCCAAGAATTGCAGAAGAACAATTTACCAAAAAATTAGCCGCAGCAGTTAAGCGCGAACAAAAGAAGATTGCTAAACGATGAGTAATTTTGAGACAGTAGTTCAGAAAGCTATCTATAATAAATTGATCAATGACACTGCTTTAATGGCTGTTATTGATAATGTCTATGATGACGTGCCACAAGTGAACTCAGGCAGTGAAGCGGCTTTCCCTTATGTGACAATAGGAGAAGACTCTCACACCACAACAGATACCGACCTAGAGCTAAGTCAGCAAGTAAGTATTACGATTCATACATGGTCAAGATTCAGCGGCAGAAGCGAAACAAAAAAGATTCAAGGTCTGATTTATGACACGCTGCATAGGTCAAACTTAGCTGAAGAAGGCTATAAGTTTATAAATATTGCTCAGGTAACTTCTGAGTCTTTCCTAGATTCTGACGGATTCACTCGGCATGGCGTACAAACCTTTAATCTTCTTATTGAGCAGTTACCAGTAACACAAAATATACTTCCACTTAACGCCATGACTTTTAATGGTGACTATTTAACATTTAACGGGGCGTATGTAACGTATAGTTAACAATATGGCAGAGATAAAGCTAGAAGAATTAATAGCCAGAAATTCATTGGCTGGTGATGTTGTTTTAACAATTGGATTAGACGGCCAGATAGCAATGGTCAATGTTGTGGCATCCACTAACAATCCACCAGTTGTAAGCGATCAAAATCTTAATGTTCTTGGTGTTGGTAACTCATTAAGTGGGGTTCCTGTAGAACCTGTCGGGCAAACAGATAATGTTTACGATGAACTAACCGCACTTTATAATTTAGAAGTGGATACAGCTGAATTTTCTAGCATCATAGAAGGCGGCAGACAATTAGCAGATCATGCTGCTGATGTTGCCACTATGGCATCTATTGGGAGTGGAAACCAAGAGCTTGTAATTATACAAGGCGGAACTGGTGACAGTGCAAATTATGAGACAGATGCTGCGCCCCTTGTTACTGCTGCTAATGACGCAGGAACACAGGCCGCGTTCTTTTTGCGATGGGAAAGGCTGGGCGCTCCTGGTGAATACACCGGATTAAGAAATAATATAATTAATGCAGGCGCAAGCCTTGGTGCTGGCGTTATAAAGATTGGTGATGCGTGGAAGGATTTAGTTGATAATACGTCAATTGATTTATTTGCCGATCAAACCCATCAAAACCTTAATGGTAGCTGGTTGAATGCCTTATGTATCTACAGATACCTAACTGGCAATTCTGTTGCAAGTGTAAATTATGTTCCTGCTGGAATTACGTTATCTCTAGCCGATCAAAATACAATAAAGGACGCTGTCGACATTGCAATTGATGAGTTTTATTCTGCTTCAGCGATAAATACAGCCGTGGTTAATATAACATCGCCAACTAATAACACGACCGTAAATGAAGGTGATGCCGTAAACTTTACGGGCTCAGCATCCGATAGTATAAGCGGTGATTTATCATCCACAATGGTATGGAAAGACGACCTAGGAACTACATTATTCACAGGCCCATCATTCTCATCAAGCAGTATAATCCCAGGTCAAAGGATAATATCAGCGGAAGTAATTGGTTCTGATGGAAAGACTACGAAAAGACCCATACAACTGCGAGTAATAAGCACAATAAATATTGCGCCTGTTGCTGCTGATGGTGCACTACCTATTGTGTACAATGAGGCGTTTACTCAAATAAACCTAACCTCTCTGATTACTGACTCAGACCCTATCGACTTTTCAACGCTAGAGATAACCCAGCCCGCTAACGGAACGGCAACTATCGACCTTGCCTCATCGTCAACTGTAAATCTTAGTTATTCTGGGACTGATTATATTGGCGGTGATTCTTTTGATTTTAGGGCTCAGGATGATAGGGGGTTAGTATCCAATTACGGCACCATCATAGTAACAGTAAGCGCTCCAGCAGCAACAAAGCAAGTTTGGGTTGATTACAGTAGCTCTGCTGCTGGTCCTGATGGACAAATAGTAAACCGAGTACCCTATAAATCTGGTAACGCTAGCGATATTGTATCTCTTACCGATACTGATAATTCACCATCAGGCTGGACATTCAATGGCAGTGGACAAGCTGGCGAGCAGTACGTCGGTGACAGCACAGGCGAGACTACTGGAAATAACTCTGGATTCATGCCTGACAGTTTCCTTGATACTCCGTCATACTTTAATGCCGGGCCGGTTGTTTGGTCTATTACTGGTCTTAATGCCTCATCCAGCTACAGGGTAAAAGCTACAGGTTCAAAGGCAGGCACTAGCGATACTCGTAATTCACTGTTAGATATTAATGGCATTTCCTCAGAATGGAATAGTTCAGGAAATACGACACAGGGATATAATGAGATTATTCAATCAGACTCTGGCGGGGTTTTATTGTTCACGCTAAGCATAGGAACAAATAGCTCGCTTGCTTATATGGGCGGTTTTACCATTGAGGAATTGTAGGCTTTAATGACGCGCCTTGATTGGCGTGTTAATATTTAACTTTAAAAACTAAATTAAAAACAGAGGGTTTCATTATGGCTGGTACAGCTTCCCGTGATCTATTAATTCTAAAGAACGCAACCGCGATTGCTGGGGTTAATTCTAAAAGCCTTTCCATTGCGAAAGAGCCTATTGATGTAACGACTGATGAAGACAACGGCTATCGAACATTGCTTGCTCAGGCCGGTACAAAGTCTTTGGATATTTCTTTTTCAGGCGTAACAAAAGACAACTTATTACGTGAATTGATTACGACTGAGCAAAGCCAGTTGCTAACCGATATTACAATCGAATACCCACCAATTGCTCCGGCAGTTGCAGGCGATACCATTACAGGTGATTTCTATTTTAACGGATTCACTGAAAATGGCGGCGGTTCTGATGGCGCTGTAGAATTCGATGGGACTTTGCAAAGTTCTGGCCCTTGGGTTTACGCGGTGGGCGTTTAATGTCTATTTTTGAAGATATTACGCTAACTTTTGGCGGCGAAGAATACACCATTCCTAGCAATGGCGTTATGCGCTTAATTGCTAAGATTGAAGATGTTATCAGCCTTCAAGAGTTAACGACTCAACCCAAAATGTCAAAGCTTGCCGAAGCGTACACTGTTGCCTTAGTTTATGCAGGGTGCAAAAAGGTAAAGATTGAAGACGTTTACGCCACATTGTTCGGTGATGGTGGCAGAGAAAATGTTGAGGGATCAATTACTACTCTTATCACGATGATGATACCGCCGTCTAATTACCAACCTGACGCAGAAAAGTCGGGAAAAAAGTAGTAGGTGGTTTAGTTAAAAACCTATACATAACGGCTGTGCATGGGTTCGGTTTAGCTCCTAGTGAATTTTGGGGGCTTGATCCACAGGAATTTTGGTGGATTGTCGAAGCTAGAGCACCGCATTTATTCCAAGAGCCACAACGAAAGCGCCTTTTAAGGCTACTTGAAGAAGGTTTTAATAATGGCTGATGATATTTTTGTACGCTTTGGGGCAGACATTGACCCACTAAAGCGAGGCACAAAAGAAGCTAGTAGCTCACTAGAAAAGTTTGGCGATTCTGCTAAGAAAACCTCTGTAAATTTAGCAAAGATGGCGACTGTTGCCGTGGCTGCTGGTGCTGCTATCGGCGTTAAACTGGTTAAAGATTCTCTTGATGCTATTGATGCACAAGCTAAGCTAGGTAAGCAATTACGCACAACCTCTGCTTCCATCGCGGTTCTTGAAAGGGCGACTGATAGATCAGGCATATCAATGTCTAACGTTGAGACTGCTGCGAAAAACCTAGACATTGCGCTTGGCGAGGCTGCCCAGGGTGGCGGTGTTGCGCTTGAGACACTTGACAGAATAGGAGTTTCAGCAAAAGACCTAGAGGGCATGACCCTTGATCAAAAATTCATATCAATTAATGAAGCAATAAAAAAGAATATACCAGTAACAGAAAGAGCTGCGGCCTCTGCTGATTTGTTTGGTAAAAAGGCTGGCTTTGCAATAATGCAGCTTGATCAGGCAACTATTGACGCGGCAACACGGGAGGTTGTTGGTTTTGGTGTTGCGCTCTCTGATGTTGATGCAGCAAAGATTGAAAACGCAAATGACGCGATGGGTAATATATCATTAGCTGTCACTGGCGTATCTAATCAATTAACCGTTGCCTTAGCTCCAATTTTAGAGCACGTAGCCACTTTATTTAAGGATGCTGCCATTGAATCAGGCGGCTTTAAGGAACAAGCGATTGATGCGGTTGAAGGTGTGGCCACAGCAGTCGGCTTTATAGGCAACGCTTTTACTGGTATTGACCTGATTATTGATGGCGCAATACTGGCATTTCAAGCACTGAAGGCATCAGCCCTGGCCGTTTCTTTGTCGGTTGCTGAGTCAGTTGATAGCGCAGTAATGAGCGCAGTTGCAAATATTAATGGAATGATTGATTCAGTAAACAATATACCTGGTGTTGATGTCGCAAGATTAATCGTTGGCGAGTCTGAATTAACCGCCAGAATTAAAGATGCCGCTATTTCTGCAAATGAGGAATTAGCAGCAAGCACGCAAGCACTTCATAATAAATTAATGGCCCCTTTACCGTCTGAGCAGGTCGAAGCATTCATTGCGAGCATTAATGACCCTGCAATACTTGAAGCTAAGCAGTTGCAAGTTGATAGCATGGCCAATGTTGACGATATAGCAGGTCAAAATCGACTAACAAAAGAAGAAGAATTGCAAAGCGCTATGGCTGCCATTCGCCAAAGCTGGGGCAGTCAGCAAACGGGTGCGGTTTCCAATATGTTTGGAGACTTGGCAACGCTTCAACAGTCAGGCAATAAAAGGCTTTTTGAGATTGGCAAAAAGGCGGCCATGGCTCAAACCTTAATGTCTACCTATGAAGGCGCGCAAAAGGCATATACAGCCCTTGCGGGGATTCCTGTTATTGGTCCAGGCTTAGGCATAGCGGCGGCGGGTGCTGCAATTGTAGCGGGTGGCGTTCGACTTCAGGCAATTAATAGCGCTAGTTTTGGCGGTGGTGGTTCTGTTAATTCAAGCGCGGCAGGTGGTGGCGCAACAACAGCGGCAGCCCCAGCAGCTCCAGCGGCCCCAACTCAAAATAGAACGGTTAGCGTTCAAACTCTCGACCCTAGCGCGTTAGTATCTGGCTCAATGGTTAACAGTATTGCTGAGCAGCTGGTAGACTTGCAAAATGACGGTTTTAAATTGGTGGTATAAATGGCTTTAGTAATTGGCTCGGGTGTCGTATTAACAAATAAAGCGGCGGCTGAGGATACTCAACAGGCTGTTATGGGATTCGATAATATTGTAAGTTTTGATAATGTTTCTTCAACTAGCGCAACGGTTGAAAATCCTATTGCAAATGTTACGAATCCTGCAACGTCCTTCACTTGGGAAGCGCTGAATGTTGCTACCCAAACAATAACAATTCAGGCAGACGGTCGAGCGGTTGATTATATCGGCATAGCTCGACATAACCTTAATCAAATTGGCCTAACTGTTGAGATTAAATACAACGGAGTGACTGTGTTGCCAGCTCAGGCCGTTACAGATAGGCAGGCGCTAATATTCCTGCTTAGCGGTGCAACTCCAACAACTATTGATATAATCATTGCAGGCGCTACTACAGCGCCAAAGATAGCTGTTTTATATGCTGGCAAAGCTTTGATTCTAGAGCGTAATATTTACGTAGGCCATACGCCTATAACATACGGTCGGGATCGAGTTACTATTAATGGTATGAGTGAAAACGGCCAGTACCTTGGTGAGATAGTCGTAAGAGAAACAAATTCAACTTCTGTATCATTGCAGAATCTAACGCCAGATTGGTATAGAACCCAGTTAGACACATTCTTTGCTGCTAAACCTCGCGTACCATGCTTTTTTGCTTGGCGCTCAAATGACTATCCAACAGAGATTGGTTATTGCTGGGTTTCAGGCAACCCGCGCCCTGTTAATCAAAGGTCTAACGGAATGATGAGTATTGATTTTGATTTAGTGGGTATCGCATAATGTCTGAACGCATAACTTTAATTGAAATAGATCTAGACCGTTGTTCAAACACATACGGTATAGCACCTTGCACTGCTGCGCTTGGGGTTACTGGTTCTGATAAGTGCTTTAATTCTTTTGCAACCTGCCAAGATCAACCCAACTACAATACAGAAATAGCAACGGCGCGTTATTCCACATCATCGGCTAAAATACCCGCATCAATTGACGCAATACCTAATATAGCTTCTGTATCCTATCGGCCTACTAAGCTAGAGCTTGGCGAGTCTATCGGCATTAGAGCATCTATAAACATTACATTTAAAGATTCTCGCTTTCCTGACAGTGGCCCCGAAGGTGATAGATATTTAGTAGACCGTGATTATGACCCGTACACACGCGGCTCATACTGGGGCAAATTTCGCGCTCGCTGGCCTTATGTTAAAGGTTCAGATATTCGACTTATTCGCGGTGATACATCGCAAACAGTTGCGCAAATGGAAACTAGGCATTTCATTGTTGAAAAAGTTGCTGGCCCTGATAGCTCTGGAACATTCACGATTCAATGTAAGGATGCTTTACAACTAGCAGACGGTAAGCAATCTCAAGCGCCATTGATTAGTAATGGTGCTTTGTCTGCCGCGATAACCACAGGCACAACGTCAATAACACTAACGCCTCCAGGGATTGGTAATGATAAGTATCCCGCTAGCGGATTAGCTCAAATAGGCGGCGAAGAAGTTGTTACATTTACTCGCGCTGCTGATGTTATGACAATTGTTCGCGGGCAGGAAAATACAAGCGCGGCTGATCACGACCAAGATTCTAGAGTTCAGCTTTGCATTAATTATACTGGTAACACAGTAACAAACATTATTAACGATTTATTGGTTAATTATGCCAATGTTCCATCGTCATTTATCCCTCTTACTGATTGGACAAAAGAGGATGATACATACATAGGCCGCAATTACTCGGCAGTAATAGCAGAGCCAACCAGTGTAACCAAGCTAATTAATGAACTTCTAGAGCAGACGGCTTCTACAATTTGGTGGGATGACATAAGTAAGCTAATTCGTTTTCGCGTGCTTCGTTCGGTGAATTCTGACGCAGCGCTTTATACTGACGACATTATAATCGGTGATAGTTTTTCTGCCACCGATCAACCTGATAAGCGGGTGTCTCAAGTATGGACGTATTACGGGCAATTAAGCCCACTTGAAAAACTGAATGAAACAAAGAATTATGCAGCAACACAAGCAACGGTAAGCCCAGAAAGCGAATTAAACTTTAATGGCGTGCCAAGTATTAAACGTATTTTTAGTCGATGGATTCCTTCGGTTGGGAAAGATGCCGCGGAAAAACTAAATGAATTAATACTCTCAAGATACTCAACGCCGCCAAGACTAATATCGTTCAATTTGCAGCGCTCCACGTTTGGAGTTACCCCAGAATTGGGCGGCGGATACAGGGCAGAATCTAGAACTATTCAAGACTTTACTGGCGCGACCGTTCAGCTACCAATTCAAGCTTTGCAGATTAAAACAAGCGATTCTAGCTATTCAATACTTGCTGAGGAAGTTCTTTATTCGTCAACTATTGCGCCGACTGATCCAGCGATTAAGAATGTAACTATTCAAGAAAATGCCAATAACATCACACTAAAAACGTATTTCGACTCGGTATGGGCAACACTTAATCCTGGCGATGTTGTGAATATAAGCGTGGAGGACGGGGTAACAATTGGCAGTTCATCAACCGGAGTAGAAGCGATTGTATATGGTGATTGGCCTAATGGCATTACAATCAACCTAACCAATAATGGAATTGTTGTCGGAAAAGGTGGTGCTGGTGGTGCTGGTGGGCGCGTAGTAGATAACGGCACTGTAGAAAATGGCGGCACTGGGGGCGATGGCGGCGATGCAATTAGTGTTGCGCAACCAAACAACCCAACTATAAATATTATTAATAACGGAACTATAGGATCAGGCGGCGGTGGTGGTGGCGGCGGTGGTGCGGTTTCCATGCGACCTTATATTGGCCAAGCGTTATTCGCTGGTACTTCTGGTAGTGGCGGCGGCGGCGGAGCTTACCAAGGTGTAGGCGGGGTCTTGGGGGCAATACTACCGGGCTTGTTAATAAAGGAAGATGCGCGCAGCTTCGGATATTCTCACGGGTTGTCAGGGCAAACTTCAGCAAATACAATATTAGGATTAGGTGGGGCTCAGGTAAATAAAGTAATATCCAAAGGCGATGATATAGGAACCTCTGTCTACTCAAATAATGGCAAAGGAGGGGATGGTGGTGGTCTTGGAGTGCAAGGAAAGTTCGGTTCTGCAGGAGCTGCGGACGGAACCGAATTCTTCTCGGTAACATCCTCGGGCGGCGCGGGTGGTGATGATGGCTCATCAATTAATAAATCTGGGAAAACTGTTACAATAACAAACAACGGAACAATATTAGGGGCGGTAATAGCATAATGGCAAATTCAGTATGGCAAGCAACAATCCAGAACGCAGCGGGTGATATTGTCCCTGGCGCTGAGATTACGGTAATTGATGAGGGCACAGGCTTAAACGCAGTGATCTTTTCAAGCAAAGCGGGTGCAGCGCTAACCAATCCCTTTAATGCAGACGCGGGCGGATTCTCTCAGTTCTATTCTGGCCCCGGTGAATATCGGATAACGGCCTTCGATATTGGAACGGGCTTAACTCAGACTTTCGATAATTGGCGGCTTGGTGATGCTGGTGCCCATGATGTCGGCACAGCTATAGGTCAGGTTCCAACGGCTGACGATTTAGGGGTGGTTGGGGAAACCAACTACTCATCAGGAACTCTTAATACAAATACTTTCGGCGGAAGCTCGG
>JQIA01001281.1_pt1 | contig 13531 bp, 7 predicted proteins | sample 811431 | NCBI WGS metagenome assembly JQIA01 (sample SAMN02998118, study PRJNA258478) | marine sediment metagenome | biome: marine; feature: seafloor; material: sediment; isolation source: oil-polluted sediment collected from 3 locations (0.5 km, 0.7 km and 0.9 km)... | place: USA: Gulf of Mexico ... | reverse complement strand
GAAAACGGGAATCTAGAATCATACCCACTTTCGTGGGTATGACAATTTGAGTATAAATCCTTAACTTAATGGCAGTGCAACATATCCTACATTAGTTATTATGTGTGTAACATCTGGATAAACTACAGCAACATTAAATAAATAATTGATATTTATATTGAATTTAATTAAGAATTAAGCATTCATAATTAAGAATTGCTATAAGTTATTGTATAAGTATTTAAAAAATCACAGAATTATCAACGTTTATTATAGAAAATAAAATGCAAATTATAATTTTAGGAATGCACCGCTCTGGTACTTCAATGGTAGCCAGATTATTAAATATGATGGGAGCTTATTTTGCTCCAGATGAAGTGGCTATGCAAGCTTCTGATGCTAATCCCAAAGGTCATTGGGAACGTGAAGATATACGAGATTTAAATGATGAAATTTTAGAGTCATTGGGTATGTCGTGGGATAATCTCAGTGATTTTGATTCATCTTTGTTGACAGAAACAGTATGTAAAAAGTTTGCTCCCAAAATCCAAAAAATCATTTTTAATTTAGATTCGCACCGACCTTGGATGATTAAAGATCCTCGTTTAAATCTTCTTTTACCATTGTGGACTCAGGAATTAGAAGTACCTGTTTGTATTCATGTTTACCGTAATCCAATTCAAGTAGCACAGTCATTACAAAAAAGAGAGAAAGATTGGTGTTTCACCAAAGGAGCTAGCTTATTTTCAATTCGGGAAGCTGATTATATTAAAGAAGTTGATTTCCCAATTACATTAGGAATAGCTTTATGGGAAAAATATACTCTAAATGCTTTACATAGTTCCAAATCTCTGCCAAAAATATTAGTTTCCTTTCATGATTTAATAAATAATCCAGTTGCAACAACTAAAGCTCTATATAAAAATTTATCAGCTTATGAAATACAAGGATTGCACTTACCTTCTGATAAAGAAATACTTGCTTATATAGAGCCAAAATTACATCGTGAACAGGGTAGTAATAAACTACAAAAAAAATATATAAATACTCAGCAATCTAAACTAGTTAACAATTTTCAAAAAGGTAAAATATTAAAATTGTCTACTTTGCCAATACTTTCAGATGGTGCAGCTGAAAATTTGCAAGAATATAAAAATAATCTATTAGCGGCAAAGAAGATATTAGCAATCCAAAAAGAAGTAGTGCAACGTGATAATGAAATTATTGGATTTGGTAAAGAAATTAACAAGCGTGATAAAGACTTATTAAATCAGCAAGAACATATAACTCAATCAACTGCCCATATTGATAAACTAAGGCTTAATTTACAAAAACAGACAACAACAACCGAACGTCAAGCCACAGAATTACGGCATGAAATTGATATGGCTAATAGTCAGTTACAAACCTATAAAATTCAGAAAAACAAGGAACTGGCCAATAAAGAGCAAGAACTTGCTGAACAAAGACAAAAACTAACCGAACAAGGACAAGAATTAGTTAATCAGGCTCAACATATTGCAGCTTTGACAGAGCAAAATAAACAACAAACTATAGATATTAATAAGTTAATTCAGTGGTTATTTGCTTTAGATGATGATGTAAAAGCAGTTTTTAAATCTTTAACTTGGCGATCTGGCAATATTATTACCCAAATAGCATTACGATTATCGTTTAAAAAACCTGAATCGACTGCTAAAGAGCATATTCAAGATATTATTCAGGAAGTTACAAAATATAGGCTATCTACTCGTGATGAACCTCAATACCAACTACCAAGCCCATCATTTTCCGATGATAATCAGGAAATAGCTAAGGAAGATTTTAAACCACATATTTTGACTCTACCAACTACTAGAGATTATGAAATGTGGTATAACTTTAACCAATGCCAAACCGATGACTTAGAGTATCAACAACAACAGGTAAAAAATTGGGAAAATTTACCAGTTATTTCAATTGTAATTCCAACGTTTAACAGTATGCCACAATGGTTGGATAGTTTGCTGTTTAGTATTAATAACCAAACTTATCCACATTGGGAATGTATTATTGTAGATGATGCTTCTACCACTACCGAACATTTGCCAATCATCAAAAAATGGTGTCTGAAGGATAATCGGTTTCAGTTAATAGAACAAGATAAAAACCAAGGTGTTAGTAATAATTGTCAAGTTGGTGTAGAACAAGCAACTGGTTCTTATTTATGTGTAGTAGATCACGATGATCAACTAGAACCACAGGCTTTATTTGAAATTGCTAAAGTTTTACAATATCAACAACCAGATGTACTGTATTCTGATGAAATGCTGACTAATGAAGATGGTACTATGATTCGCTGTGAATTTAGGCCAGATTTTAATTACTATTTCCTCTTGAGCCATCCTTATATAGTTCATCTTACCGTTATTCGACGGGAATTATTACTAGAAGTTGGTGGTTTTAAAAAAGATTTACAAGTTAGCCAAGACTATGATTTATTATTACGGATAGCTGCAGTAACTCGTTCTTTTGTGCATATTCCTAAAGTTTTGTATCGCTGGCGTACTCATACTAGTTCTACTGGTCATCAGCAGAGTGATAATGTCATGCAAGCTTCCATTACAGCTTTGGATAACCATCTACAATTAGCAGGTTTAAATAATTCTTGGGCAACTAAAGGTTTGTCTTTTAATTTCTTCCGAATTCGACATAAGATAGCACCAGTCAAAGTGTCAATCATCATTCCAACCAAGGACAGAGTTGATTTATTAAAAACTTGTATAGATTCCTTTCAACAACAAACTTATCTGCCAGAAGGAGTAGAGGTAGAATTTTTAATAGTTGATAATAATTCTGAAGAAGCGGAAAGCTTTGCTTATTTTGATGAATTAACAGCAGCTGGACATATAATATTGACTGAACCAGGGCCATTTAATTATTCTTTATTAAATAATAGAGCAGCCCAACAAGCCTCTGGTTCGGTATTATTATTTATGAATAATGATATTGAAATTATAGAAGCTGGTTGGTTGGAAGCAATGTTGGAATTAATGACCATAGATGAAATAGGAGTGGTGGGAGCTAAGTTACTCTATCCTCCAGAACTAGGTTTAATTCAACATGCTGGAGTTATGATATTTAATGATGCAGCTGGTCACGATCACCAATTTTTCCCAGAATTTGAAACTCAAAGTGACATGGCGGTTGGTCATAACGGAGCTTTGTTAGCAATTCGAGAATGTTTGGCAGTGACTGGAGCATGCATGATGGTGCGACGTTCTGCTTTTGATTCAGTTGGTGGTTTTGATGAAACTTTACATGTTGGCTTTGGTGATACCGACCTATGTTTGAAGTTAAGAGAAGCTGGCCATAAATGTCTGATAACTCCGTATGCCAGATTAATTCACCATGAGTCTGCTACTCGTGGTTATCAAGTTAACGATCCACATCCAGAAGATAGTGAATTATTTTGCAGTCGTTGGGATGTGTTGATTAAAAAAGGTGATCCGTATTACAACTCTAATTTAAATCCGAGGGGTAAAATGTTTGAGCCTCTATTCATCAAGATAGAAGATTATAAAAGGTAATATTTTATCAAACTCTATGTTTTATTTAATAGTAATCGGTATGAGTTTGGATAAGGATTATTTTGACGTACATGATTTTTAACTAAAATATTATGACTAAAAAAATATCAAAGTCTGTAATTTTTGCAGAAACTTTCATTATTAATGTATGTGTCATAGCCTTAATTTGTTTATCAACAATAGATTTCGGCTCACTTATTGTTGTAAATAATAGTCTTGATAGTTCTTGGATTCAGGCATTGAGCTATGTTTTCAAATATAATTTCCAAGCTGGAATTGATTATATATTTACTTTTGGGCCGTTGGGGTATATTTATTACTTTAGTTATGATACTGATTTATTTTATACATCTATTATTTGGCAAATAGTTACTAACTTAATTTTTGCGTTCATCTTTGTCATTTATGCCCAGAAAATTGTAGATAAGTTAGATAAATTTATCTATCTATCCTTAATTATCATAGTTATATCATCATTTCCAAATGATCCAAGATATTTTTTGGGTATTATTGCTTCTGTAATTTTAGCTATCAATCCACCATTATTTGTTAAGCATAATATTTTTCGTTATGTAACATTTGTTAGTTTAGTGCTATTATTTTTAGCTGTAATTTCTTTGACTAAATTTACTAACTTTATTTTAGTAACCGTTGGTATTTTTAGCATTACAATAGCAATTTGGTACAATTACTCACGTAAATTCGCCTTAGCCATCCCAATAGCTTTTGTAATTTTTCTTTCATTTGTGTGGCTGGTAATTGGTCAATCTTTATTAAATATACCTGCTTATATCATAAATTCCCTACAAATAACTAGTGAGTATAGTGATGCCATGTCCATTGGATTCAAAATTACAGAAATAAAATTAGCATTAGTGAGTATTTTTACCATAACACTTATGTTGCTGCTTAGTTATTTTTCTAACCAATGGAATGTAAAAAAGTTAATTATTAATTGTACAGTGCTTGTTGGTATTTTTATAGTTTGGAAAGCCGGCTTTATCCGACATGATGAACATTCTCTGATATTTTTTGCTTTTGTAGTGTTAATACCATTCTTTATTACTTATGACAAAGGTATAAACAAATTTTTAATATTGTTTTTTCGTGTATTACGTTATCTTGTTATTTTAACTGCACTAAGTGGATTGCTCATAGTTGGAAGTGATATTAATTATACGCTTAATAATTTTTTTATGAATTTGAATCAGCGGATTGTTAATAACTTTACTACATTACTCAATTTACCTGCTGCAAAAGTTAAACAATATAAAAAAATTGCCAAATTCAAACAAAAATACAATTTACCAAAAATTCGTACTGTTATTGGACAATCTACAGTCGATATTTTTTCTTGGGAACAAGGAATACTCTTTTTTAATGAATTAAATTGGCATCCACGTCCAGTTTTTCAGAGCTATACTGTTTATACACCATCACTTATAGCATTAAACGGTAATTTTTATGCAAGCCAATCAGTTCCCAAGTTTGTGATTTTCAAATTACAAGCAATTGATGGGCAATTTCCATTAATGAATGATAATGAAGCTATTAAAATTCTATTGCGTGATTACCAACCTATATTAACTGAAAAAGGTTATTTATTGCTTAAACATGTTCCACGTGGTCAAGGTATTGTTTCGCCGGGTAAAACTTTGCTATCACAAGAAATTAAATTAGATGAACTAATTGATATTAATAGTTTGAGTGATAAACAACTTTTATTGCATATAAATATCCATAAATCTTGGTTAGGACACTTGAGTTCATTACTCTATAAAATACCTATAACTTATCATCTTCAGATTGAGACTATTGATGGTACTAAAATGTCATATCGTATCATCCCGGGAATGACACAATCCGGTTTTATTATTAATCCTTTGATTCGTAGTCAAGCTGACTTGCTCAAATGGTATACAGATGGAGTTTTGAAAAAAATTGCAACTTTGCGTATCGTAACCAAACCAGATGATTTACGGTTAAAAAATTTATTTAATACTAAAATTGAATTAAAAATAAACCAAAATGAAATAACACCTTATCCGGTTGATGACATTATAAAATTTACTAACTTACCTTAAGTATTTTCAAATTATAATTGCTATCAACTTGTACATATTATAAAGTATTTAGAATAATAATTTTCAGAATATAATAATGAAACAATTTCTTAAATCATTTTGGCAGCCTACTAAAGCTCCTGAGCAAGCCAAATTAGAATTACTATCTTTTCAGTGCAATATTTGTGGTCATTTCAACGCTGATATTCCTAGCAAAATTGTTAAAAGTCGAGAAGAGCAATCTTGTCAGCATTGTAAATCAAGTTTACGAATGCGTTCGGTAATCTATGCTTTATCTATGGAATTATTTGGTAAAAACATTATCTTACCAGATTTTCCAGAGGATAAAACTATAACAGGTATTGGCATGAGTGATTGGGAAGGATACGCTAATTTATTAAGCGAAAAACTTGCTTATACCAATACTTATTATCATCAAGAACCTAAGCTTGATATTACCAATATCACTCCAGAACAAGAAAATAAATACGACTTCATCATTTCAACTGATGTATTTGAACATATTCCACCGCCGGTAGAAACAGCTTTCGTCAATGCTCAACGCTTGTTAAAACCGGGTGGAGTGTTAATATTTACCGTTCCATATATGAATGATGGGATTACTGAAGAACATTTCCCAGATTTACATGATTTTAGAATTGTTACCCATAAAGGTAAAAATTTCCTAATTAATGTTACTAAAGAAGGTGAAGAACAGGTATTTGATGACTTGATTTTTCATGGTGGAAATGGATTTACTTTAGAAATGCGGATGTTTAAGAAGGAGTCTTTATTGGAAGAATTAGAATCGGCAAAGTTAACCCAAGCTAAAATTTATAGTGATAATATACCTGAATTTGGAATTGTTTGGCATATTTCCTGGGCCTTTCCTATTGTAGCAAGAAAAAATATATGAATGAACAATTAGTAAAAATAACCAATATCACTAAATCACCATCTGCTTCAGTATTAGGGTTTTCTATAGATAATCCCAAAATAGATAGCTCCAGTAACACTTATACAATAACTATTAATGGCTGGGTATTAGAGAAAAATATTCCGGTGGTTGCTATGTTATTGTTGGATAAAAATGAAATTATCAGAAGAGTTCCGGTTAATTTACCACGGCCTGATATAGCTAAAGTTCATCCAGATATTGCCAAAGCAGAGAACTGTGGTTTTTCTATGGTTATTTCAACATTGGGCATGGCAGATAACGTTGAATTACAACTCAAAGTACTGTTACAAACTCAACAGCAAGTTACTTTAGGTAGCATTAGCTTGCAACGGACTGGTAAATTTCCATGTAATTACGAGTCAATATTGCAACCACTTATGGTGACATCGCTGGGGCGTTCTGGTTCGACTTGGTTAATGCGAGTGCTTGCAGAACATTCTAATATTATAGTACATCGTGAATATCCTTATGAAACTCATGCTGCAAAATACTGGATATATTCACTATTTAAAGTATTGTCAGAACCAACTAATTATCTAAATCCAGATGCCCCAGCAAACCATTTGTCTGGTTTAAATATCAAATGGATAATAAGAAATGTAACACAAGATAATTTGTTTAACCAATGGTTTACCAATAGTTATATAGACCAAGTAATTAAATTCTGCAAAACCAGTACTGATTCATTTTATACTGAGGTTGCTAAAAGCCAAAATCAAACTCCATCCCAACTAACTTATTTTGCTGAAAAATTTGGTCCATGGGAATCAACAGCTGGACTTTGTTATGAATTATACCCACAAACAAAAGAAATAATTTTAGTCCGAGATTTTAGGGATACCTTATGTTCTATGTTAAAGTTTTCCGAACAACGTAATGTAACTGATTTTGGATTAAATTCTAAGACTACCGATTTACAAGCGGTTAATCGTATTAAGAATCAAGCCCAACGTTTACTAGATTATTCACAACAAAGGACTGACCAAACTTGTGTAGTTCGCTATGAAAACTTAGTGTTAAAACCAGAAGAAACATTTTTAACCATATTAGAGTATTTAGGATTAGAATCAAACGCTAAAGTAGTGAAAAATATGCTTAAAAATTCTGCGACAGATACTCAAGAACTGAAGAGCCATCGTACAAGTAAAAATCCTAAAAAATCTATTGGACGTTGGCAGCAGGATTTAACTGAACCTATGAAACAGTTATGCGAAGAACGTTTAACTGAAGAATTGCAAGCTTTTGGTTATTAAATAAATTTATATTAAGTATGATTTGTAAAATCCATTATTCTAACTGAAATTCTTAAGTTAAAATTTAATAGCCATATCAATGACCTTGAAGATGGCTATTTTTTCAATTATATTTAATACCAAATTCAGACTAATTTAATAAAATTTATGAAAAACTTTTTCTTCCGTCATTGGCGTCTTGTTTTAGTTGAATCTTTATTGCTCATTATTATGCTAGGCTCACTGTTTTCATTAATATCAGAAGGTGAAACAGTTTCTATTGCTGTCGTAGTTCCATCTGAATTTGATAATGATGGGAAAGGTGTTGTTGAAATCTTACAAATTTATGCAGATAGACAGAATAAATTTGGAGGAGTTGATGGTAAAAAGTTAAAAATCCAACCTTATTATGACCAAGGTGATCCTAAAATCGCACGTAAGGTAGCACAAGAAATTGTTGATAAAAATAAATTTATTGCAGTTTTAGGGCATTTTTCCAAAACAACAACCCAAGCAGCAATAGATATTTATGACAAAGCTAAAATCCCTCTGGTTGCACCTATATCCAATATAACAACGGATAGTAAATGGGCATTCCAAACATCTCCTACACCTAAAAGTTACGGTGTGCATATGGCACATTATATCAAACAAGTATTACTTAAAAAATCCATTACGATCATTCATTCAAAACTGCAAGATGATGTAGATTTAATCGAATCATTTGTAAAGACCTTTGTCGATTTAGGTGGTACAGTAGAGAAAAAATTAATATTGGGTAGTAACAAGAATACTTCAGAAATTAATTTAGTGGTTAATAATCTCGAACATTATCCAGATGATATAAATCATAATAATGATTGTATGTTGTTATTGGTAGCTCAACAAACAGCTCCATTAATCATTGCTTTAAAAGATAAAGGTATTGAAATACCAATCATGTCTACTGACACAACACTTGGAAATAAGTTAGATACTTATGAACAAAAGAATAAAAAATATTTAGGCTATTATTCAGAAGGTATTTATGTACCTACTAGCATATTATCAGACACTATTCCTCCTCATTTAGCTTTAACCGTAAAAAAATATGGAGAAAATAGATATGTTAGTAGTTCTGTATTACAAGCCATTAAATCGACTTCATTAATTATAGATAATTTGGATTGGTCTAAAAATAATGATTTAAATGTAATGCATCTGCAATTGCAGACTAAATTAAAACAAAATTTCTGGTTTAATGCCCAACAACAAGGCATGGAAAGCTTATTATTTATTGGTGTTTTTAAACAACAACAACTTGTGACCGCACCTATTAATCCAACCGTAATTATGTCTGACAAACTAACAGCAGAACAGAATAGCAAGTTATTAAAAATTAATGATAATGAGTTATATCCTACTGATTTTGTTTATACTGGTATAGCCATAAATAAAATCAGTGATATTGATTCAAACACTTATAACATGGATTTTTTTCTATGGTTTCGGTATGGAGAAATGATAAAAAATGTTGATGATATTGAATTTTTAAATACAGTAAAACCAGCAAAGTTATTTGATATATTAGCTGCAACCAAAAATTCATCAACTATTTCTAATGATAACATGACAGCAACTTTAGTTGAATCTAATTCTTTTAATGGAGAAAAATATCGTCGTTATCATATTAAAGGTCGTTTCAAAACATTTGATTCAAAAAATTATGTATTAGGTCAACAAGACATGTACATCAGATTTAGAAATTGTAATTCTAATTTGTTAATATTATATTATGTATCAGGTTTTATAAATAAAGGTATTTTTAATTTAGAAGAAGGTAGAAATATTGATCTATTTGATGATGAATCACTAACACTTAAATATAATTATGCTTATAGTAGGCTGTCATATAAAATGATGTTGGGAAATCCTGAAAATATGAGCCAATCAAATCTTTTTGTACAATTTGTTGCTGCCTATAGAGTAGAGCCTATCTTATGGAGTTTTCGTGGTATTTTAGCTTGGGTTAATCAAGAAATTTCTGGTAAACAAGACCAAATAGACATGGGTTTGATGATTTTATTATTGTCGATCAGTTGTAGTATTTTTATTTTTATTTTATACGGTCAACGCCACCATTTTTTTGGTAAAACAGCATCATATTGGTGGTTATTACAAGTTTTTATTATATTTTTTATTTTATTATTTGGGGAGTTGGTACTTAGTCAAAGCTTATTTAATTTGACAAATTCAATGGGACATTTTCAAGATGCAGTTATGCAGTATATTGAATATACTATTGCTATTCTTTGGTGGATTATTCCAGCTTATTACATAACCTCAGCTCTTGAACAATTTTTATGGCAACCAATTAAAAAACGCACTGGTGCTGAAATACCTCATGTATTACGTCTATTTGTTACCATTTTCATTTATGTATTAGCCACATTTGGTATCATGGCTTTTGTACTTAAAGTCACTGTAACTGGGTTAGCAGCAACATCAGGTATTGTTGCAATTATCTTTGCTATTGCGAGTAAAATTGATTTATCAAATATTATGGCTGGTTTGGGTATCAGTTTTTCCAAAGTATTCAAGATGGGTGATTGGGTAAAAATAGATGCAGTGGAAGGACAAATAATTGAAATGACTCCACGTTCTACCAAAGTATTAACTTTTAATTCTTCAATTATTAATATTCCCAATACTACTGTTTCCACTGCCATCATTGAAAATTATACTCATCCAAATCCAGCTTTTCGCCTTATTATTCGTGTAGAAATTGTCCCTATTTATCGTTTTGAACGAGTTGAAAAAATTTTATTGGATGCTGTAGCTTCGACAGAAAATATATTAAATGAACCACAACCTAAAGTAATATTCAAAGGACAGGGTGATTCCTCGCAAATTTATGAGGTAGCATTTTTTATTGATGACTATGCAAAACGTTATTCACTTTGGCAAGCTACATGGCGACGTATTTGGCGACATTTGGAACAAGCAGATATTACATTAGCGACACCCCAACGTGAAATATTTATGCCTAAAGAAATGACAACAGATATTTCTGCACCATTAAATATGATTAATAACTGTGGTGTATTTGCCGGATTATCTGATGAAAGCAAAACTCAGCTAGCACAAAAACTACAAATCATCAGCTATCGTGCTGGAGATATTATTTTATCTCAAGAGGAAGTCAATGATAGTTTGTTTATTATTACTGAAGGAGTTATATCTTTTGAGAAAAAATCAGCAACTGGAGATATTGTAGAAGTCCAACGCTTAGGAGTTGCAGAAGTATTTGGCCAAATGTCATTACTCAATTGTAAAGTAATTGATGCCACAGTAAGAGCAAAAACAGATACTGAACTATTTGAAATTAAAAAAGAAAATTTTATTTTAGCGATATAGCAAAGTTAATATAAAATGATTATATAATTAAACCAAGATATAAATTTACAATAGTAGGTCTGATTAGCGAAGCGTAATCGGACTAATTTTTATAATCATTTTATACTCGTTCTGCTATGTCATATTTTAATGATTACGAACTAAGATGTGCTTCATGTTTCAACACATCCTACATTAATATATGTGCTTAACATCAGATTTTAATAAAACAATCCATAGTTTACTAAGAAAAAAGCAGGCTAAATATGCATATTGGTATTATTGCTGGTGAATTATCTGGTGATTTATTGGGAGCTGGTCTTATTCGTCAACTCCGTATTCATTATCCTACCGCTAAAATTGAAGGTATAGGCGGCCCACAAATGATAGCTGCTGGTTTTAATAGTCTTTATCCTTTAGAAACTTTATCAGTTATGGGATTGGTTGAGGTTCTAAAACATTATTCTAGCTTAAAAAAATGCCGTGATAATCTGCGTGATCATTTTATAAATAATAAACCTGATATTTTTATTGGGATTGATGCACCTGATTTTAATCTTGGCCTGGAAAGAAGTTTGAAACTAGCTGGAATTCCTACAGTACACTATGTAAGTCCATCTGTTTGGGCGTGGCGTGAATACAGATTGCCTAAAATAGCCAAAGCTTGTAATTTAATGTTAACTTTGTTTCCATTTGAAGCAAATTATTATAAAAAACATGAAATTCCAGTCAAGTTTGTTGGTCATTCTTTAGCAGATGAAATTCCATTGCAAATTGATAAAAATGCAGCTAGGCTTAAGTTAGGTTTATCACCTACTGGAGCTAAAATAGCATTATTGTCTGGCAGTCGTTATAATGAAGTATGTCAATTAGTTAAACCATTTTTACTTACAGCTCGTTGGTTGTGGAAACAACGACCAGATTTGCATTTTATAGTACCATTAGCCAATCCTAATTTGCGTCAGTTATTTTTACAGCATATGAATATTGCACCTAACTTACCTTTAACTTTGTTGGATGGGCAAGCTCATGACGCTATGGCTGCTGCTGATGTAGTAATATTAGCTTCTGGAACAGCAACTTTGGAAGCGATGTTGTTAAAACGACCTATGGTAGTAGCATATAAATTAGCTAAATTAACTTATTGGTTAGCAAAGCTATTAGTAAAAGTACCATATTATTCTTTACCAAATCTCCTAGCCCAAGAAAAATTAGTGCCAGAATTTTTGCAAGAACAGGTTACTGTGAAAAATTTAGGGACAGAAGTGTTACGTTGGTTAGATAATCCAAATCAGGTTGAAATTCTACAGCAGAAATTTTTAGAATTGCATAAAACTTTACGTTGTGATGCAAGTAAACAGGCTGCGATAGCAATACTATCTATACTAGAAACTCCTAAAAATTGCAGTAAAATAGAAGAAAATATATAGAATAATCGAGAACGATATTATATTTTTACATCTGTGTATATCGTTCTCCAAGCTATGCAGAATTATTATCTAATCTTTTTTCCGTATATAATTTCTAATTGAATATGCTATCTCATATATCCAAACAATAGGAATTATTATAGAGTGTAATGTGAAAATTGTTGTTATCCATATAATATTCACTAGAAAAGATATTACAAAAAATAAAAATTGAATACCAATTGAACAACAGAACATTTTTTTGTGATACCATTTTATAGAAAAAAATAACAATATTAATGAAGCTATAAAAATTCCCCAATCTTTTATTATTTTAATTATATGCTCTTTATACTGTTCAGTTTCTTCAGCATGCCAATCTAATAATAGTTTTTCAATACTAATACCTTCTATAATTTTTAATTCGGTTTCTCGAAATTTAAATTCATAAAGATCATAGTTCATTTCATCACGAAAATTATTCAATTTATCACCTTTAAGACTCCTAATTTTAAAATAAGAGTCAAATGAATCAGGTATATCGTTTTCATTCCAAAAACGTTCAGGAATATTAAGTTCATAAACTTTAAGTGATTCACTCAAATTTTGAAATTTTACCTCATATTCTAATAGTTTCACTAACCATTTAGGAACATCTTGAACTTCTGGTCTTCTTCCACATCTTTTATAAGAGCTAACATATTGGATATAAAAAACATCCTTAAATTTTGAATAATCGCATATACCAATCACACGTTCAGGAGGAAAACCACAAGACATTGAATATGCATTTGCTGAATAAAATACTATAAATATAAAGTAAAATATTTTCATTATTAATTTATCTCAATAATTATTGTTTGGATATGTTTAACTATAGCATTTTTCGATTGGATAAACTACAGCAATATTAAATAAGTAATTGATATTTATTTTGAATTTAATT
>JQIA01001280.1_pt1 | contig 13534 bp, 14 predicted proteins | sample 811431 | NCBI WGS metagenome assembly JQIA01 (sample SAMN02998118, study PRJNA258478) | marine sediment metagenome | biome: marine; feature: seafloor; material: sediment; isolation source: oil-polluted sediment collected from 3 locations (0.5 km, 0.7 km and 0.9 km)... | place: USA: Gulf of Mexico ... | reverse complement strand
AGAAGATAGTCCTTCAATCACTGTTGGTTCTATAAAATACCCTTTTTCACAACGCCCCTTAATAACCACTTTATTACCGCCGGTTAATATTGTTCCGCCTTCGTCTTTAGCAAGCTCAATATAAGAAAAAACTTTATCTCTATGAGCTTCAGAAACTAAAGCGCCGTGTTGAGTCTCTTCGTCCAAAGGATCTCCAATCTTTAAATCACCTACCTTTTTAATAAAAAGTTGCTTGAATTTCTCATAACACGATCGTTCAATATAAATTCTAGAACCACATAAACAAATTTGTCCTTGATTGGAAAATGCCGAGCGTGCAACTTCAGAAACTACACTTTCTAGCTCCTCTTGAGAAGAACAAGAATCAGCAAAAACAAGTGTTGGGTTCTTTCCACCTAATTCCAGCGAAAACTTTTTCAGCTTTGGCGCAATAACACTTGCAATAGCTTTTCCAGTTGAACTTCCACCAGTAAAACTAATCGCCTTAATTTTATCATGCTCAACCAAAGGAGCGCCTATTGATAAACCTGTACCGTGCAGAATATTGATAACACCTTTAGGTATTCCAACCTCAATACATAACTTAGAAAATATGTAAGCGGTCATAGGTGTAATTTCCGACGGCTTGGCAATAACACAATTTCCAGATGCCAGAGCTGGCGCAATTTTCCAAGTAAATAGATAAAGCGGTAAATTCCAAGGAGAGATACAACCAACAATGCCGATAGGTTGACGTAAAGTATAATTGACTCCAATACTTCCCATGTCATGACATTCACTAGAAAACTGCGTTGTCGCATTAGCAAAAAAACGGATATTGCTAGCACTTCGATAACTGTCTACTACTCTTGCAAAACTAATTGGTTTGCCATTATCAATTGCTTCTGCTTTTGCTAACTCTTCGCTGGCATTTTCAATCGCATCCGCCAATTTCATTAATAATTTGGAACGATCTTCACTCGGTAAATCAGCCCAGCTTTGTTTTGCATTCTCTGCAGATTCAACTGCAAGCTCTAGATCGTCGGCGTCCGACTCAGGGGTTAAAGAATAAACTAATCCAGTTGCTGGTTCATAATTATCAATATAGTGACAATTCACAGGTTCGATCAGTTTTCCATCTATATAATTTTGTATTTTTTTCATAGTCTTTTTTACTTGTTTTTATTTAGAGAAAATTTAATTGCAATATCGGTTGGTTTGGCACCTAATTCTTTATTAACAAACACACCTGGTACGCAAGCGATTTGCTCGTTGTAATAAATAATAGGTAACCATTCTCTTTTCCAATGGGGAATACTTAATTCTTGATAAATCTTTTTTAACTCACAGGACTTATCTCGATATTGCGCTTTGATTTTTTCACCACCCGCTCTAGGACGAACAGTTACTATTTCATTCTGATTAGGCATTCGTATAACGAGTTCATCTTCACTAGATTCAATATTTATCGCAATGATCTCTTGATTACTAAAAACATTAATCGGATTAAAAACATCATCCCAGCGAATGTTTTTTATTAACACCTCTGGTTCAGAATGCTCGCACAACCATAATTTATCATCAAAGAATCGAACCCTACAATTGCCCAATTTTACGTTTAATTTAGATGTTTTTGAATATTCAGTTTCACTGAAGGTATTTTCTAACTGGTGTAACAACTCTTCTATCTCGGAGTTGGTTGCTTTTGAAAAGTCATTTTGTGAATGATTAACAATCCAATAATGAAGAAGATTTTTTTGTCTCGCCTTAGATAATTTAATAAATTTTGTTAAGTCTATCTGTCTAATATTTTTCGACGAAAGGCTATCCAAGGAAACAGCTAATAAGTCATTATTAGCGACTTCTATAAGGATTTCATTTTGTTCACGAGCAATATTAGTAAAACTATTTAAGGTGTCCGTTACCTTTGGCCAAGACTGCTTAATTAAAGGAATAATAGTATTTCTAATAATATTTCTAGAGTAGCCATTCTCAGAGTTGCTAGGATCTTCAATCCACTTTAATTTGTTTTTTTCTGCATAATCTAGTAATTCGTGTTTACTAATATTAAGGAACGGTCGAATAATCTTCCCTTCACCTAACATTCGAGACTCTGGAATTGCTCCTGCGCCAGCGATACCAGTGCCACGAAAAAGTCTAAATAATAAGGTTTCAACCTGATCATCTTTATGATGAGCGAATGCAATAAGTTTATTTTGCTCTAAGTGAGATTCAAAAAAACCATAGCGCGCATTTCTAGCTACGTTTTCACTGATTTTTCCTGAAGAAGATAGAAGACTTAATGCTTTACTGAATAATTCAATCGAATATCTATCGCAGATAGATTGGCAATGAGTTTGCCAACTATCTGACTCTGACTCTAAGCCATGATTAACATGCAAAGCTTGTACTTTTGCTATTAAGTTTTTGTTCAGTAACTGTTTGCTGGCAAATAATAAAACGCTCGAATCCAATCCACCGCTGAAAGCGACAAATAAGCTTTCAATTGTTTGCTTTGTTTTTTTAGACTTAGAGGTGTGTTTTCGATAACAATCTAAAAGTGAGGATTCAATCTTATGCATAAAACCTCCTTCTACTAATTATTGTTTTAATGGGCTAGAAAACGAATTACCACCCCTCTTGAACACCGAATGACATTAATCGCGCATATCGTTTATCTAATAATTCCTCTTTACTAAAATTTTTCAAATCCTGTAAATCAGCAACAATTTGCTTTTTTAAATTTTCAGCCATTGCAGGGTAATTCTTATGTGCTCCACCTTGTGGTTCATCAATAATTGAATCAATTAAATCCAATTTTTTAAGTCTCCTTGCAGTAATCCCCATAGCTTTAGCTGCATCTTTAGCTTTATCAGCACTTTTCCATAGGATTGAAGCACAACCTTCTGGTGAAATGACCGAGTAAGTACTATTCTGAAGCATATTAACTCTATCCCCAACGCCAATCGCTAAAGCGCCACCAGAACCACCTTCGCCAATTACTGTACAGATAATTGGAACCGTTAATTGAGACATTTCGCGTAAATTTCGAGCAATCGCTTCACTTTGACCACGTTCTTCAGCTCCGACACCTGGGTAAGCTCCAGGAGTATCTATAAAAGTAATAATCGGCCAATTAAATTTTTGTGCCATTTCCATTAATCTTAACGCTTTACGATAACCTTCTGGACGAGGCATACCAAAATTTCTGGCGACTTTTTCTTTGGTATCACGCCCCTTTTGATGACCAATAATCATCACTGGATCACCATTTAACCTGGCAGGCCCACCAAGAATAGCGAGATCATTAGCAAAGGCACGATCGCCTGCTAACTCATTGTAATCAGTGAATATTAAGTTGATATAGTCGTTGGTATAAGGTCTTAAAGGATGTCTTGCTAACTGGGCAATTTGCCAAGCATCTAGCTTGGAAAAAATTTGATCGGTTAACTCCTTTGATTTTGCTTGCAAACGCTCAATTTCTTCAGTGATATTGATTTCACTATCATCACCCATTAAACGAAGCTCCTCTATTTGAGCCTCCATTTCTGCTATGGGTCTTTCAAATTCTAAAAAATTCATATCTTTATACAATCTCTGGTCAGTTCAAGCAATAAGTCAAATATGGGTTAATTCGATACACAAACTCACCCTGCTCAAAATCATCGTGCATTTTGGCTATTCTAACCGCTTTTATCGGTTAATCAAAACTTAACTATCACTGATTAGACCATTGAATGAGTATTAATAAACTAGCCTAATAAACACGTGCCTTAGACCTAGTTCTCATTCGCTAAAGATTTTAACTCATTATGTTAAATTCAAAGGGTTAAATAGTTGAAAATCTAGGCTAAACGACTATATTAAAAAGAGTAGTTAAAGGAAAAAATTACATGCCCAGAAAGCTTAGAAATATACTTAAGCAAAACCGGCGCCTTGAAGAGAAGATCTTTTACGAACCTAGAGCTTCTGATTGGCGTGAAGACTTAATTAGCCCTAAAGAGCTAAATAAGGCTTTGTCATGCTTAGCGAATAGAATCATCGATAATAAATCACCAGAGTTATCCGTATTATCTATGCTCGACGAGTTACCAGAGATTACAAAGCGCCCCATAGCTGCCTATGAAAAAAACGCATTGCAAGTCGTAGAAATGTTATTTAATTACCTAAGAGTGAGCACTCAGTTTGATCCACGTTTTTATCACATATTAAATAGCTTGCAGCTAGCTTTTACTCGTTTAGCATTAGACGATCTGAGTTTTTTAGACAATCACAAACACCATTCGGTTCTATTTTTAGAAAAGCTGGTGAATATTGGCTATCACTTTGATCAAGGCGCAGGCAAGTTAGCTAATTTTTTTGTTCACGCAATAGAACTTCTAACCGACCGACTTGCATCTAAAGAGCTGGTCACTATAAAAACTTTTGCAAACGCCAATAAAAAGTTGGATGAATACCTTGTCGGCTTTGAAGAAAAGTCCAATATTAATACCAGTAAAATTCTATCAAGAATAGAAAAATTTTCACGTCAAATTGAAGCCGATCAGTTTACTTCCCAGTTGATAAAGACAAAAATTGAAGGTGATGAAATCCCCATATTCTTACTCGATTTTTTTGAAAATCAACTTTCCGTTGTTTTACATAAAATCATTTTACAGTTTGGTACTCAAAGTAAACAATGCCAACAACTATTAACAGATATGGATACCATTTCATGGAGTTTGACCTGTCCTTTTGGTGATATAAATTATAACAAGCGTTTTGAAGCAGACGTTCCTGACACAATGAGAAGAGTTTATACCCTATTTAAAAACAATGATAATAATAACGAGTATGTGAATTCATTCTTTCTAGAGGCAGAAGAACTGCACCGCAAAAAATTGGACGGAAAAAGAGTTAGACTTGATGTAATGATTTCTGCCGATATCTTTGCTGATGAAGAATTCGATGCTAATGAAGAGTATGAAAAAGAAGAACATATTAGCTGGCATAAAACAGAAGAAGAGACGTTCTCATGTTTTGATATAGATACTTTAGAAGAAGGTGGTTGGTATTTTCTTAATATCAACGGAAATCAATCTAGAAGCAAACTCTTTATGATCAACCGTTTGACCGAAAAATTATATTTCTCCAACCTGTCTGGAGAGTTAGTGACAACGATAGAGTTTGAGAATAAAACCAAGTTACTAGAAACTCTAACACCGATATTATTAGACGAGGAAATTCGATACCCTCATGCTATTCGCTCAGTGACAAGAGAATTGACAACCAAACTAGAAACTCTCGAATCAGAATATTTACAATTTAAACAACAAGAGATAATAAACGATAAGCAACAACAGCAAGCAGAGGAAAGAGCTAGATTTGCAGTAATGCACAGAATGGCAAAACATAGAAAAACAGAACAGGAAAAAGAAAAAGAAAAACGGCAAGTAGAAGAACAAGCGATAGCAAAACAAAGAGAAGAACATCAAAAACAATTGGAATTTGAAAAAGTAGAAAATAGTAAAATTGTAAAACTGGAACAAGTCGAAGCAAGACGTCGCTTTAAATTAAAAGGCGACATTAAAAATCTAGGACCCGGTTCATCTGTCGCAGTGTTTAAAACACCCAATCGCTGGGTGGAAGCTTCTTTAATGCTTATTTCAAGAACCACTCAACGCTATATTTTTGCAGATGCAAGTGGCAATAAAATTGTAGAACCTACTAAGAAAGAGCTAGTAGAGTTATTAAAAGATGAAAAAATTCGAATTTTAAAGGCTAGCAGTCCAAAGGCCGATCCAATGCAAAAACTCGTAATTGAACGGCGTAAAAAACTGGCTTTGAGATTTTAGCCGTTAAGTTAATAAAAAGTAGCTTATTTAAAATGAATTTAAAATAAAGATGGCATTTTCATTACCGATAACCTACATACCCACCATTAATAATATTTACGCAAAAAATATGTTAATTCCATCTAAAAAGAGTTACTCCAATTTTCTTCTTATTATTTTGATTATAACGTCTCAATCAACTACCGCATCCTCAAGCGATCAAAATGAAATATCTTACCAAGAAGCCGCTAGTTATACCCATTTGCTCTGGAATAATATAAATCAACAACCTATTAATATTAATCTTTTACCAATCCAGAATTTCTCTGGCATTCCAATTGAAAAACGATCGGAAAATACGGAATATTTTAATCACGGCAAGATTCCCATCGAAATTGATTTATTATCTCGCAGTTTGCTCCAATCAAGTTACCAACTCCAGTTAAAAAGCAAAATGGCAGGTGACTATCAATTTCAGTTTTCTCTAGAAAAATACCAACACCCTCTTCAATACGCACCCGATGATAACATTTGGCAAGAGTATAAAGATGAAGTTGATAGATGGTTAGATTCAGGCGTATCAAGTCAAGTTAAATTGACCTTAAAAATCACTTCCGTTAATAAACCAACACGGCCTTGGTCAAAAAGTGTTTTGACTCAATTGACTCAGTGTGACCTCAATTTATCTCCACAGCCTCTTTTACCTTTTGCAAGCAACAATAAAAATCTATCTCAATACGTCAAATCAATGCCTGCTCAAGCTTTTATAGCAGCTAATAACTATCTAATCCTAGAAGCTCTCAGATATTTGAGAGGCAGAAATGACTTTGCCTCTATAGAAAAGATTAATGGTGGCGAATTTTTTGTGAAATCTGTAGGTACTCATTTTAACCAAGGAGAAATTCTATCCATTCATCAAGAAAATAATGGAAAAATTTCAACGTTTCCAATTGGACTTGTTGAAATAGTCAAAACCTTTAAAAGTCAAGCAACCGCCTACCCGCTCAATTTTAAACCATCACAAGTTAGAGAGGGTGATAGGGTTGCTTTAAATAGTCCTGAAAGATTTAAGCAACCTGAATATCTATTAAAATCAAAAAATCCTTGTGGAATGGTTCAAGTTATCGATGCCATTGCTCTCCAATAGAGATAGCCATACGAATACAAATAGAACCATAAGAATCAAAACAACCTAAAGAATTAGACTATTTACAAAATATACTTTGAATGAGCAATGTTTAAGATAACATTTCATCGAGGTAAGATGTTTGATCTCTTTGTGATAAATATGCAAGATGTTGCTTGGCTATCTGAGCTAGTTCCTGCCCCTTATCTTGTGCTAATTTAATGACAGCCTTAGCGCTGAGTATTTCAATTTCAAACCCTGTTACTTGTTTTGAAAACTTATCAAAATTAGTTTGTGTATTTTTCAATCTGTAGCTCGAATCCGCTGGTTCATTTTTTTTCCCGAGTAAAATAAGATGCTCTCGAAGTTTTTCAATATCAGAAATCAACTTCACTTTACCTTCAATATGAGCTGTGACAAAATTCCACCCTGGATATTGTTCGATTGGATAAATGCTTGGAGTCATATAATGATTTGGCCCATGAAATAGGCAATAAACGTTTGTGTTTTCAGCGAATATGGAAACGTGAGGGTTGTTATTATCGAAATGACCTACTAATTTTTTTGCACCTTGCTCTTCTATTAAATAAAGTGGAACTTGAGAAACAACTGGGTTCAAATCCTGCTGAGAGATTATTGTTGCCAATGGAAATTGTTCTATTGTAGTTTTGATCTTAGAATATTCAACAGATTGAAATGGAGAGAGTGGATATTTTTCGTCAAATTTCATCTTGGCTATTTCCTGACAATAAGTTTATTGTTCTACATTAGAAAATTAGAGTTATTACTCTTAGCCATTATATTCTTATACATCTTCCTAAAGCAAAAAAGTCCCTAAAATAGGCATTATAAAAAATGCTAATAAAGTTTGTACTGTAATAATAGAAGCCATTGTATCAGTATCCCCTCCTAGTTGACGCGCAAGAATGTAAGCAGAAGGAGCTGTTGGTGTCATAAATGCTATTATCAACACTGCAGCTGCAACCCCAGTCAGACCGGTAAGAAATACTAGACCAAAAGCAAGCAGCGGTTTTATCCCAAACTGAACGACCGACGAAATAATGATTGGAGTAGCGTGACCTTTAACTCCTTCTAACTTCAATGCTGCTCCGACAGCTAAAAGTCCAAATGGTAGAGCGGCCCTGCCAACTATTTCTAAAATATCTCCAACAACAAAATGCAACCCAATACCGCTTAAACTTAAAAACCAACCAACCCCGCAAGCTATGATTAAAGGATTACGAATAATTTCTTTAACAATTGATAACACACCTTCAAATTTCCCTTTCCCCCAAATTACGAAAACAAAGATGCACCATAAATTGATCAATACGATCATAAACCCTGCAACTACAGAGCTCATTGCTAATCCTGATGCGCCATATAGACTTTGTGCAATAGCAAAAGCGATATAGGTATTAAATCGTACGCCACCTTGAAAAATAGAGGTAAATGTTGCGTCATTTTTAGATAAAAATTTACGCAAGAGGATTAACAATACCGCTGAAATTATAACCGTTCCAACAATCACCATTAACATTGATGGCCATGGAGTGCCTGTAATAGACTGGTTCCCAAGTGTACGTATTAATAATGATGGAAACAGAATGAAATAGGTTAGTTTTTCGATACCCGACCAAGCGTCTTCATCTAAAAACTTGCTTCGTTTTAGAATATATCCAAGAATGATAAGCGCCATAATTGGAATAAGTGCTGTAATAAAAATTAACACTAGCCTTTATCTTCCTACGTTGACATTGATGTTTCCGATACTCGATTGACTAAAATATAGATGTTTTTTCTTTGTTCTTCATTTCTAATAGTGATGCTTCTAACTCTTCGAAAGAATACCAATGAAATTTTTTTCTAAAGAGCTATCTGTATAAATTCATGGTTTCTGAAGCAACGATAACATCAAATGAAAGAACCTACTAAGAAATATCACATCAATGATAGAATGGGCTTTGACCTCCTCACTATTTAACGAATTATGAAAGATTGCAATCAATGTGGCAAATGTTGTATTAAATACGGAGGTGGTGATCTTTCGGCAACAAAAGAAGAAATTGATCTATGGGAGATATTTCAACCAGATTTATTCAAGTACGTTAAAAATAATGAAATATGGTTCGACCCTAAAACTGCCTCCAAGTTTGAAAGATGCCCCTTTCTAGAGATAGATCCAAGAACAAGCGTTCTATCTAAAACTAAATATACCTGTAGCATTTACTTGAATAGACCGGAAGACTGTCGTCATTATCCAAGCCTTATTTCTGAAATGATTAGAGATGAATGTGAAATGATCGAAGTTATAGACTTAAAAAAACCAAAACAAGCGCAAATCAAGTTAGATATTTTGATGGAACATAGCCGATAACAAATAAATCATTCTTTATTATTCAGTTTTCAAATAAAACCAACAGAAATAAAATTATTCTCCACAAGAAAACGTATCGAGAAATAGAGTAATAGCCCCGCAGGTCCAAACATTAAGGAAAGCAGTAAACAAGGAATAAGCATCCAATGCGAAATATTATATTGAACAGCATCATTTAAGATATAAATGCCAACCATCAAATCAAATGCTAAATAATGAATCCAACCTGCTAAAACAACTCTAGGTGATTTGAATAAATTGATAACACCTTTAAGCGACTTAAAATTTCCTCTGTACTTTATTGATGGGTCATCATGTTTTTTACCGAGGAAAACTAGGTAACAATAAACGATACAAAGTAAGGTAACTATAATTCCAATTACTAGTGGTTGTCCTAATTGCCAGTTTGGTAGAATTATAAGAATTCCCCAACCTAGCAAAGCACTGTAGTTTGTTATCTTGAAAATATTTGATAGGGTGTTCACAAAAAACACCTCGAATAATAATTATTTGGTGAAAAATATATCATGTATTATCCTAAGTAACTTTTTCAAAACACCCTTCATTGCGAGCGTAGCGCAGCAATCTGTTTGGGTTTGCACATGAATAAATAGTAAATACCATCATTCCGTTAAATTTTTAATATGTGTGGGTAAATCCATGCGTTGGTGGAAAAACTCAAGCATTTCTAATTGTTTTTCTGTTTCTCTAAATACTATAAAATGACTTCCTTGTTTGTAGTAGAAAAACTCTGAATTAGAATCTTGAATTAAACTCCCGCAGCTTTTTGATGGTGGTGGATTGTTACTGGCAAGTTGGTTTATACAATCGATTAAATTATCACAGTATTTTACGGCTTGTTGTTTGCCAAAATGTTTAATCGTCCATATGGCAATATCTCTTAGACTTGATTCTGCCTGCTCTGTTAGGCGCCAAGGGTTCATCTGTTTTGTTATTAGTTGATTGATGAAAATGCTCGATTAATCGCATCTTCACCGGTTCCTTTTGCAAATTGTCCAAGTTTGGCTTGACTGAGAGAAATAGTAATTCTAGCTCTTATTTCCTCAAGTTCTAATTGATTCTGTTCTCGCCTAAGTTGTAAAGCACGCAAACCATCACGCATGACTTCACTGGCACTTTTATATTCACCCTTTGATACAAGATCATTAATCCATTTATCTAATTCTGGGGTTAGTGCAATACTTTTTGCGTGTTGTGCTGGCATGGTATTCTCTAGTTGTTGATTGTTAACATTAGCACAGGGTGGCAAATATTGCCACCCTATTAAATTTGCTAACTAAATTATTAGTAAAATAAATGTTCACCATTGTGTAAAACGAAACCACTGTGGTTCGTTCCTCGCAATGAACTGTTATAACATCGTCTTACTAAAGAATTTCATCATTTTACGACTTTACCTATTTCATTACTTATAGAAGTCATCAGCTTTTCTGATTCCTCTATCATTTCTTGCATTTGTCCATTCAATGTCGTGAATTCTAATACAGTCAGTACAAAACCATTTTTAATGTTGGTGTTTTTTAAAAACTCATCAAAATAATCATTGGGAATAACCGTTTCTGTACCCGATTTACCTTTGGAAAGATAAAATTCGACATTTTTTATCATTGGGTTTAAATCTAAATTAGCATAAATTGGTTTGTATAAATTATTTTCGGTATCGAAACGAAAATGATCTTCTTCGTATTTCATTTTTTTATAGAGCAACTCTATTCCCATTAAGCGATTTTTTATTGATTGATTTGTTATCATCGCAAGGTTGCCAGAATTGACTAACTCTTGAAAAGTATTGTTGTTTTGGTAAAATTTTTGCCAACCATAAATTCCAAAACCATCAGCGTTGAAGGCCTCTAAATCAACCAAAGGCTTACCTTCAAAATATTCAAGAATTCGTTCAGCTGCCAAGATAAGTTTGTCTCTAGTTTCAATATAGCTTTTCATCTCGTCTATATTAATAATGAGATCTGACTTAATATTTTGAAGATAATGCAATTCCTTTGTTCGTTCTTTACGCAGATCATTGTTGTTGTTGATTTGTAAAGCAATCAGTATTCCAATTACCACCAAAGCAATCTCACCAATAGCATAAATTAGGTATTTGCTGAACTTGTTTTCTATCAGTAGCTTTCTACGCGCTTTTCGAAAAAAATTAATCATGGTCTTTATTCCAATGTATTGAGTTCTGTATTTAAAGCAGCATCTAACTCTTCAATTTTTTTGAGCACATTAGTATAGACACCTATTTTGGCATTTCTGAAAAATATGCTTTCATTCAATTCTATTTGAAATGCTTCGTCTTGTTTTGCACCTTTTGTATTATCCAATATTAAGCTTTGCTTTTCTAGGTTAGGGTTGTATTGATAATCATCATTATCTACACCTAATGTAATTTTTGATAATTCATTGTCTATTTTAAAACATTTTGAAAAATAGTTTTTTTTTTGTTACGTAAGTTCCATATTTACCTACCTCATTTTCCATTTTCAATGCGGACTCAACAAAATAATCGTAAAAACGTGTGATGATTTTTTTTAGTTTATTATTAGAGATAATGCCTATGTCATTGTTTATCAGATTGTTAAAGGTGGATTTATGAATGACTGCAAACAAAGGAAAACCCACTGCATTAATATAGTCTAGGGGAGTTTTTGGTTCAGTTAAATCGCTTTGTAAAAATACCAACAATTCAATTTCTGCTTTTAACATTTGTTTATGATGTTTGATATTAAAGTTAATGTCCAATTTATCAAAATTAATATCTTGTTGAATATTTTTCAATAAAGTAATTTCTTTAATAGTTGATTTTCTGTCTTCGTTCCAATTGTTTATTTGTAAAGCAATTAATATACCTATGACAACCAAGACTATTTCACCAATAGCATATTTAAAATATCTGGAGGTTTTGCCTTCGTTGAGGAGGTTTTGACGGATTTTTCTAAAAAAGCTAATCATGGTTGTGTACTCTCAGAGTAAATACTCCTTCATTGCGAAGGTGGAACGACTGCGGTAATCTCCTGAATATGCCGTATCCTTTTGTAATTTTTTGATCGCCGATAACGATTGAAACCATCATTCCGGGAGGTTCAAAATCGTTGTTCATACTTTCCACATAACCATCTATGAATTGAGTTAGTTCTTCGATATTGACCGAGGAGTTTGTTGCTTTCGGTTACGTCATTTTTTCTATCAAATTCTTCTGTTCAGCTTGTGCGATGGTAGACATTGCAAAGCACATTGTTACCGCTATATAGATCAGATATGAAAATTTTATTTTTATTTGTAAAGGAAACATTGGTGACACTCCTTAGTTATTGTTATTTGTTATTCAGGCTTACATGCTCTTTGTGAGATTCCAGTTAAGTTCATAAACAACTCATCGCTATGACACTCAACTCTATTGACATTTAAACTTTCCATTACTGCCATCGCTTCCATTATTAGGTTGACAGTATTTTGGCCAACCAATCTTTTGCCAAGCCGTTGGGAGATTGTGTTTTTCCATCAGTTTGATAAATCGAGGATCAGATCGAAATTCTTTCATTCCTTTTATTGGTGTCCACATTTCATCCGCTACAAAATTGTCGAAAAAATGAGGTTTTTTTCTAATTCGTTAAACACTCTATCAATATCATCTAAAGCCAAATGATACTTAAGTTGCCAGGAAAATTTATTTTGCCGCATTTTGTTGTTCTTTAGTACCGTTAAAAACACCCAACACCAGTTTTTCAATTTGCTCTTGAGATACATATTTTTGTGGACCATCTTTTTTTACATCCAATTTATAACGAACCAATAGTAACAGAATTCCCGATAAATGATTAGGGGCTGGTAGCGAAGAAAATCACTAGCTCCCGAGATGTCTTTTAGTGTCCATTTGAGAATGTAATATGCGAATAACTATAAATTCTTTTGCTGATTCACGATAAAATAGTGAATGTTTTTGAACAGGTAAACAATATAATCCGTTAGAAATATCATCACGTTTTCTTCCGATATTTCCTACTTGGTTTAACTGCTTAAGTGATTGATTAATTAAAGCAAGGTATTTTCTTTTTTGAATTGCGCCCCAAACTCCTTGAGTGTAATTCGCAATAGTTTGTAGGTCTTTTTTAGCGGGATTAGATAAGCGAATGGATTTATAGTTTTTCAAAAAAAGAATCCAATTCTTTATCGTTTTTAAATATTATTGACTCATCTCGGCTGATTGCGCCATCACCT
>JQIA01001279.1_pt1 | contig 13536 bp, 14 predicted proteins | sample 811431 | NCBI WGS metagenome assembly JQIA01 (sample SAMN02998118, study PRJNA258478) | marine sediment metagenome | biome: marine; feature: seafloor; material: sediment; isolation source: oil-polluted sediment collected from 3 locations (0.5 km, 0.7 km and 0.9 km)... | place: USA: Gulf of Mexico ... | reverse complement strand
GCTTTCCTGTGTGAGTGCTGTATCTATAGTCCCACTACCACAATAATTCAAGAGATTTTAGGCATATTTTTGTCACACGCGCCGCATATATCAATAATCAGCCAAGAACACTCATTTTCTTGCAAAAATCATATAATTCTATTATTATTTTAAGTAACTATGTAATGTAGAGAAAATATCCGCGAGAAAACTCGTGAATAAAAGAAAAATAGCGGCGTTTGTGTTCTGGCAGCATGTTCAGATACACCAACAACCATAATAAAAAAATAAAGGGTTGCAGATGGGGTTCCTAGAGAACTTAGAAAGCATATTTATAGATGATTTTAAGGCGGGTGTTGAACAAACAACCGGCCTTCCGGTCGTCTATATCGACCCTGATCAATTACACCGTGAGCATTTCGAAGAAACGGGCACCCTCCACGCCGACGATCTAGACATTCTTCAAGATATGATTAATGCACAAGCACCGGGGATGGGCGAAAGATTCAACGAATTTCACGCTGTCGAGGTTTTAGAGACAGGCCCTTTCGCCATAAGACTTTCCCATGAGGATGAAACATATTGTCTGGTCAATATACCACATGACGATCTTGACCATAAAAATGAAATTATCCCCACGTTGGCTCAAACAGATATCAGCAGAATCAAAGAAATCCCCGGATGGGACGATCACTGGGATCGCGTTTTCGGCATCCATGAAGCAACGCATTGCAGCGCTGAAAATCCGGATACAAGCACATTAGGCATTCTCAAAACAGAAATAACATCCGACCAAGCGGCCATTGACTGGCTCAAAGAAAATGATCTGGATGATATCGCAGAAGCCTTAAAAGATTATCGCGCACTGGGCACATCCAGCGGCGTTGTAAACGACCAGTTAGTGGACGGCAATTTCAAGCACGCCTCAAGCATCTTTCTCGACCTTGGTGATGGCAATAATTTATCACCTGATGTTTTAGAGGCAGAGCTTGAACTTCAAACCTATGCCAAAACATTCGAAGATGAGCTCGTTAAAGAAGTCGCAAGCGTCAAGGGCATTGAGTATGGCGATGCTTTAAAAATGCGCTATGTCGATACGGCAGACTTTATGGCCGCTGCACAAGAGGCCATTGATGGAGGCCTCCTCGCACGTGACGACCCCTATACAGAGCAACTATCACAAGACTATGTCGATAATTTCAATCAAACCGGTCTCGTAGAAGTTCCTCAAGCCCCTCTTATGACGGCACTAGCAGGCTTTGAGGCAGAAATGATGCAAGAAGTGCAAGCCATACACGGCATCAGCGAAGCCGAAGCACAAGAGATGCGCGAAAATGAACCAAAAGAATTCGTGGAAACATTAGAGAGCGCACTCGAACAAGGCCAGTTTGAACGCCCTGACCCCTACACCGAAGCCCTCATCAACAATTATACCGAAGGCTTTAGAAGGCAGGTTGTTGAAACCAAGCCGAGAGACCGCGCCTCACTAGAGAACACCACCGACAACGATGTGCAAAAAGCATCAAACACCGCAGTGCCATTACCCAGCACACATGCTGCATTGGACATCCGCACAATAGAGGGCGGCACACCGGAAATAAACTTTGACGATGACCTAAACGCATCAACCACAATCGGCGGCGTAGAAGCCCCCGCATTCTTCGCCAGCTTCGCAGATCCGGAACTCGCCGCACAAAGAGAAACTCTGGAGCAAAATACTGCGCCACAAACCATACCGGATTTCTCTTTTGCACAAACAGAGCCGGTAACACCTGCAACAACACCAACGTGATAGCCATACCATGAGCTACGACAAAGCCTTTAACGCCCTATTATCCGAAGACGGTGTTGAAGAATCAACAATGATGAAAACACCGTGCCTGCGTTACAAAGGCACCTTCCTGACCATGATGTTTGATAAAGAAGACGCACTCATTATTAAGGTATCCCCCGAACGCGTGGATGAACTGGTTTCGCTTGGCACAGGCATGGAATTCAACTTTACAAAAAAGCGCTTTAAAGAATGGGTCTTGATCCCGCAAGAGTTCGAAGGTGACTACGAATCCTATATGCGCGAAGCCCTCCTCTACGCAAAAAGCTAACCAAGCCCCTTATTCTATCCAATAACCGACAGATTTGTCGAAATACCTCGTTTTTGGTATAATGGTAGCTATGTATTAACAACGCAAAGAGGCACCATGGCAGACTTAGGAAAACAAATGGATGATTACCGCCTTACAACCGCGCAAATTATCTACCATCTACCTGATCACGAAAACTTGCTGCAAGAGTTCATCTGGCAAGAATACGACATCGCCCCTATTTATCCGACATTACATGAGTTTCTGGATTTCTGGATTGAGAAAATCGAGGGGAAACTACATTCCGTCTATGTCGCAAAACAAGAGCTTATCACCCCCGGAGATTATCGCTTCACCGACTGGCAAGGCACATTGCAGTAATAAACACACCTTTAAAGTATTATTTAAAACATTACAAATACACATCCAAATCACAATAATGAATACTTAGGTATTCTTAGTAAACTTTTAAGGATTTTTCTTGTATCATGGCATTCTTAAAAACGACTAGGAACTTAAAATCATGACTAAAAACAAAACATCTTTTCTACTCTCTGCACTTGCTGTAACCGCATTTTTCGCATTTCCGGTAACATCTCAAGCAAGTGAAGACTTCAATTGTGACGAACATGCCAAGCATATTGACCATGAAATCGGCGCAGAAAAAGCATTAGACGCTTATCACGTTCTTCATGGTGATAAAGCTGATGACCACCATGTCATTGAAGACTTGAAAAAAGAACATCCAGACATTGAACATGAACTGGAAGAATATGTTGCAAAAGGCTGCACAGATAAAGATCTTGAAGCACATGCACATGATGACGACCACTAATTCTCTGGAGAGGCGCTTTACTAAGGCGCCTCTCTACCATCAAAGGCCTAAAACACTGGCAAACCACAAATATTACATATACAATTCATCATCGGTTTTCTTACTCAAGGACATCCCATGATCATCATTCCTTTACTGGTCGGAAGCATTTTTCTGGCCCTTGGCCTTAACATTATTCTCAGCTATTCCAGATTTAAACGCATTGGCCTCAAAATTAGTGGTCACGTCAAAGCCATAGAAAAATACGAAGCCACCACTATAGGGGCAAACAACCGCACCACCACATCAATGTTTTTTCGCCCCGTTGTCGAGTATTCCTATAAAGACCAAAGCCAAACCGTAAAAGGGGTCGGCTCAAATGAAATCAGGCATAAGCTGAACCAAAGAGTCTCTATCCTAATTATAGAAAATGAGAAAATCACACATGCGCGCATCGAAGACAGCACCTATTACACGCTGGGCATTATATTCTCACTGGTTGGCATAGTCGTTCTGAGTGTCTATCTGTTTTTTATGGGCGGTTCCCCCATACTGGCCACAGTTATTGTCCCCGGAGCATTTGGCACGGGTTACCTTATCTCATCACTTGTCCGTAATGTCTCCGATCTGGTCGAATCAGCCAAAGACCATCCCGAAACAAACGAAAATTCAATTCTTATTGAAACCAAAGCCGATTACATAAAAGAAATTACCTCACATAGCTTCTGGAGCAATATTATCGCCTTTGGCCTTATGTTCACCGGCCTAGGCATTCTCTACAGCGGCTATACAAAGCTCCCCGCTGGCGCAACGAAAATGCTGAACACCGATGCCGCATTATTCTGGGAAACAATCACATCGGGAGAAATGCCCGGTTCATGGGAAAACCCTCTCATCCTTTGTGGAATCGGAGCCTTCTTCTTTCTGGCTTCTTTGCGCTCTATATATTATGTCAGAAAAAAATACGGCGGCATGATGAAAATGTAAGATCAGTAATATGGCTGATTTTCTTGCTTTGTTCACATATTATATGATAGCACTATCGTAAGTTTAGAATGCAAAATGTACATCATTAAAACTTAGGATCATTGATCATGAAAAAAGCCACTTTAGATTTATCTACAATTAGCCCTCAATTTGAAGGCGTATCAGCTAAAATAGCTACCGTTTTACGCAATGTCAAAATCTCGGAAACGACGGGTATTGTTCAAAATGAAACTCCCCAACTTGGTGATGTCGTGCTGGCAAAAGTAACCTCTGTCGGTGATAAAGATACCCTGCAAAATCGAGATGGGCGTTCTATAGAATTACATGAAGGTGATAAAATACTGGTTTCTTACGGAAATCGATATGCTGTGGAAGAATATAAAGCGCTAATCCCTGATGACTTACAAGAATGCCATCTGGTTTCAGCCGGTGGCGTTGCTTCACTTATAACAGAGCAACATAAAGGCATGAGCGCTCCAACAACAATAAAGCCCATAGGCCTGCTAAAAAATGCTGATGGTAATGTTATGAACCTCAGAGATTATGCAATGAATTCTTTGGAAATAGACCAAAAATCAAAACCCATCACCATTGCAATTTTAGGCACCGGTATGGACGCCGGCAAAACAACCGCAGCATCAGACCTTGTCAAAGGCATGACACGCGCAGGAGAACAAGTTGGTTTTGGAAAAATGACAGGCACAGGCCTATCTTCTGACATCCATAAACCTCAAGATGCCGGCGCTATTGCCGTCTGTGATTTTGTTGACATGGGATACCCGTCAACATACAAAGCCGGAACGCAAGAAATCACCAGTATCCTGAAAGGACTATCGACAAGTCTAAGCATGCGCGGAACAACCGTTAACATTATAGAAATAGCCGATGGCGTCTTTCAATCAGATAATCAGGCACTCTTAAAATCAGACGAATTTAAATCCAGAATTGATGGCGTTTTACTTGCCGCAGATACAGGGTTAAGCGCAAAGGCCGCCGTAGAGGAGCTGCACAAACATGACATCCCTGTCCTTGCCTTATGTGGATGTACCATGCAAGCACCCCTATCAGTACAAGAATTCACCCGCCACGTGAATAAAGATGCAAAACCAAAATTCGGCGCGCTGGATCGTGAAGATCTTCAAAAAAGTGGCGTAGCAAAAGAAATGTTAGCCTTTGTTGCAGAAAACAGAAATCAAACAGGCTTGAACACAGACATATCTTTAGACACAGAGACAAAGAAAACGTCTGAGCTTGCGCAAAGCGCTGAATCTACATTGGCGGCAGAGTAAATTGTAACAATTCAGTGAATGCGGAAAATCAAAACTTAATAATCAAATTCGTATTCTCTGACCTCTGCCTTAGGAACATCTCTGGAACACATATTTGTAATTGCCTGAATATATGAGCTAACAAACTTATCTTGATCCATTTCACTTCTATATGCCTGGATATTATCAAGAAACTCATCTGGGTTATCAATCCCATACTGCCACGCAGCAGCAATATCAGAAGCATTTTGCGATGTAATGATACCACGTGTACCAACAATAAATGGCTCTTCAATCGGGGTTAAATAATGATCCGCTGGGTTATCAATTCCTGCAACACTTGCAGTATCTCCTGTACATGTTGATATAGGAATTGCACCACACGCCATGCCTTCTTTTAAAACAAGAGGATCAGCCTCGCCAAGTGTAGGCGATGTTAACGCAACAATATTAGCCATCGTTGCTAGCGTTACCATTTCTTCTCTGGATAAACGACCGATGGGATGAATTCTGCTTTTTATGGAGGACTGTTTATCCGGATCAAAAGAAGCTGCTTTGCCATCTATTAAACCAGAAAGCTTTTCCTGTTCCATGCCTGAACCACACATCACAACATGAGCATCCGGACGCTGCTCTAAAAACTCAACAGCCGAGGCAACAAACAAATCAATATTCTTTTCTTTACTATTACGAGCACCAATAATGACAAGAGGTGTCTCTTTCGTGACATCCGGCACACGGTCATCAATAAAACTTTGAATGGCTTCATCGCTGGATGGCTGAAAGAGATCCAAATCAATTCCATTGGGAATAAAATCAAATCGATTTAAAGCTTCATCCTCTAAGCCTAAAACGCGCTTATATGCAACTGCAGCAGATTCTGCACATGCCAAATACCCCAAAATATGTTTCTTATCTTGCGGCGTATGCTCCATCTCTTTTAGCATATTTATCGCCGCCGGATCTTGAACTGCCGGATCTGTTCTATGTAACGTCACGATAATAGGATAAGGCGCATAACCAATTGTTTCTAAATATTTATTCGCCTCAACAAGCAGTTTAACAGGCTGTTCTTTCAATGACAAAATAACGCTCGGGTCAAGTTCAAGCAATTTTCCGGCCATCGCCTGAACCGCTGCATAATCTACCTGTTCATCTGATGTATCCAGCCCCAGAGATTCAATATTAAAGCCTTCTGATAATAAACGCTTATAATTAGAATCATCCGTCATCTTCTGACGACCTTCAAAACCACGGTCAACCTCGTCGGCCATGCTTATAACAACTTGTGGGAAATCCGCCTGCGCGATTTGTGAAATAAGATCAGTATGGACATTTCGAGCACCGCCACTAAAGAAGCCAGTGTAGACAGAAACTATGGGCTTAAGCATGTCTATTCTTCCTTTTATAACGTGCAAGCATCAAACTTAATATTCTAAAACAAATAATACAGCAATATTATTATGAAAACAATATTTTATCGCACTACAAAAATTAGACCTCAAAACATTCTTCGTGCTCTGCATTCAAAGAAACAATATCGTCGATATCCTGAACCATGCTATCAGGGAAAATATCAGCGTGTTCTACATGCTGCCTTGCGATAGAAAAATCACCGGAAACATCAGAAAAACTCTTCTCATTCGGGCTAATCATAGAGCGCGCCGCTTTGGTATATTCAAGGAACAACGATAATTCTTTCGACATCTCTCCAACCGTGAAGGCCTCGACAAAAGATGCTTTATCATCATACCCCAGCGTCTTTATAAATGTTGGGTCTTTCAAATGCTCTGAAACAACTTTTGACAAAGCATGTGCATTAACAACTTCCGGAGACTGGCAAAGCGCATCAATTGAAAAATGCGTTTCAAGAGACTTCTCCAGTTTCTCGACAAGTGGGTCAAGATTAACAGGGTCTTGTCCTGGTAAAAATCTGGAATACCAATTACCAACATTCGGATATTCATGAATATTCAACAAGCCTGTTGAAACGTGAAACAAGAACGAATCTTTCTCTTCAGCGCTTAATTCATGCAATTGTGCCAACAAACTAACGAGAACCTTTTCAAGATTTTCATGATTGTCCGATAAATACTTTTCCCGATCATCATCGAGTATTGCAACCAAATCAATGCCCGCTGAAACATTCTTTCCCATATGGTAAGCATTAACAGGCACAACCATATTATTTTCAAACGCCTTCAAAGAACGCGCCCAAGGTGAATTTTCCGGTACGATCTCACCGTCTCGCCTTGCCTCTAACAAAGCAACGATTTGCGGGAAAAACTGCGCGGAAATATCATCCGTTGCCTCTTTCGGGAAAAAAGAAGGGGAATGATCGATTGTAACGATATGCACATTCTTACCAACACTACGGATAGGGTCATCAAAATCGGTTGTTTCATACTTTGCAAAACGAACTCTGTTTTTATCTGGCGTCGTATCACATGTAACATCACCAATAACCTGAAGCGCATTATCATCGCGTTGTTGTAATGTTTTGTCATTCATAAAAGAAGGAACAGCTTCCTCCGTAAATGTGCAATTAATGACAATGTCATAATCATTAATACCATCCAAACCAACGGCAGTTTGCTTTTCTTTTGTTTCTGCCCGCCCCCAGCGCATCGGTCTAACCGAATCAGTAACATCCAGATGCATACGAAGATCTTCGATAAATTCCACCGCGCCTTTTGAGGAACGCCCATGTTCCCCACCAATAACCAAAGAATCCACACCACCATTCTCTGTCAGAGACATTTGTATTTTCTCGATATTTTGTTCAAAAAACTCTTCTTTACTATCATATGAGAACTTGGGTAGAACAGCATCATCGCCCACTTTTTTATTCGCCCACATTAGAAAAGAAATCGCCGCAGTCGCATAGCCGGCACTTTTACCAAACGCATGAGTTCTCTTACCCTGATCATCTACACAATATTCATGATCGAGAAGAACAGCATCAACATCCAAAGGTTCATTTCCGAATCGCGATAAACGTTTATCAGAACCCCCTTGCCCTTTAAAAGAGTGATCGAAATGAACATATGTTCTAGACAGGCCAAACGCCTTGTCTCCCGCATTATTATCGACGATCTCTTTTACGCCCAAAATAATACTGCCTTCATAAGCAGCTTCATTTTTCCAATCATTTGGCTCTATAATTTTAAACTTATCAGAATTTCCGGAATCTTTAACAGCATCGGCATAATCATCATCACTATAAATACGCTCGTCCCACTTGGCCAAAACAATGTTGAATCCACGGTTGGTTAACTGCGCCACTTGATCAGGCGTAATAACCGTTCGACGTTCATTCGTTAACGTTTCTTCTCTAATAACAAGATCTACTTTTTCCGCGCTCATATTTTTAACCTAAAGTCGTAAAACAATCTGTGAATTATGCGATATCACCAAATGAAAGTCTAGGTCAATAAAGTTATGAAAATAGGCTACTTGCCGTTTTTGTCACCTGAAAGTATCTCCACAAAGCCATATGTCATCGCAACGACTTGCACAGAAAGAATAGTCAGTCCGGCGACACTCTCCAATATTGCTCTGACAAGAATATTGCCCGCTGAGCCATCCGCAAAAATACCGGAAAATATCTGCATACTAATCATAAAAAAGACGATAAGCGGTAAGAAACAAACAAGCGCTGTCGCAATCATAAAGATTGAGCTTTGCATACCGGAGATTCGCTTGAGGAAGCCGCGCAACGAAATTCCCATGGCAATAGGAATATAAAGCCAGAAAAACCTGAACACCCATACAAACGTAGCAATGATAGCAAATAGAACAGCCGCATTAGTAAGGGAAGATAAACCATTTCCCTCAACAGGTGCCGGCAATGCAGCAACCTCAGAAGGTTCGACAGAGATCTGCGGCACATCCATATTCACACTTCCCTTTGTGCTCTCATAAGCAATCGACGTCATACCAAGGAAAATAACCATAAGCAAAACATACATAACAATGCCGCCCTGCACACATTGCTTTCGGCTCATCACACCTTTATACGGCTCATATTTTTGATCCGTCGGCGGAACAGGCACCATCTTCCCCCATATAAAGATCGCTTCCCTATACAGTGCGTATCGGATCAGCCCAACAACAAAGACGGCCTCCAAAATATGGCTCGGCAAAAGAACAAAGCCTTGGCGTGCAAATTGATCCTGCAATCCCAGAACAAAAACACAAAGCAAACAGACAATCTTAACAAAAAGAACAGGGATCGCCACACGCGCCAAATAGCCACGCTCTTCCCATATAAAAGCATAGCCACGCGACGAAGCATCTATAAAATCAAAACTTGCCATTCTTGTCTTCTCGGTTTATCCCTGAACTCACGTAAAGCCTATCATACAAATGATTCAGGATTAACCCCTCATTTTACGCAGGTAAATTTAAAAATACACTTATGACAATACAAGAAACTCAAAATATAAACAAACATTTGAAGGCCATCGCTTACTGGCTGTTCTTCTGCTGCTTCAGTGTATTTTGCATGATTATTGTCGGTGCGATTACCCGCCTGAGTGAATCCGGGCTGTCTATTGTGGAATGGAAACCTTTACTTGGCGCAATTCCGCCTTTAAATGAAGAGGAATGGCGGCGCGTTTTCGAACAATATAAATCCTCTCCTGAATATCATAAAAAGAATTTCTGGATGGCCCTGCCCGACTTCAAAGCCATCTTCTTTTGGGAATGGTTTCATCGCCTACTGGGACGTCTTATCGGTGTATTCTACGCCGTGCCTTTTATAATCTTCCTAATCAAAGGCTGGGTGCCCAAGGGCTATAAAATAAAATTATTCATCGCCTTTCTTCTGGGCGGCGCACAAGGCTTTATGGGATGGTACATGGTTAAAAGCGGTTTAGTCGATATACCTGCCGTCTCCCATTATCGCCTAACCGCACATTTATCGCTCGCCTTGTTGATCTACGGCTATATGCTCTGGCTAGGGCTAAATTTCCGCAAGATGGCTGCCTCTGATACATCCTATACGCCAAAGCCCGATACAGGGCTGTACACACACGGCTGGATCACGCTTGGCATATTGACACTAACCATTCTTTGGGGGGCATTTACAGCGGGGCTGGACGCAGGGCTGGTCTATAACGACACCTTTCCCATGATGGGTGATACATGGATGCCTGAAGAACTATGGTTTTATAAACCCCTCTGGCTTAGCATTCTTGAAAACCATGCCGTCGTGCAATTCATGCATCGCTGGCTGGCAATCACCACAGCAATCACAGTGATTAGCTTCGTTTTACATTCCATGCGTAAAAAACGGCAAGAACTTTGGTTTCCGGCTCTGGGAGTTTTTATATTCCTGCAAGTGGGACTAGGGATCGCAACCTTATTTTCCGGTGTCGCTCTGCCCATTGCAGTTTTGCATCAAGGCGGCGCGGTCACAATTTTAACGTTGCTGTTATGCGCAATGCATGCGGTGAAGTTTAAACAACCTGCGCAAGCCCGTTAAACAAAGCAACATAAGTTCCCTTTTCAACGCTACTCACAGGCTTTTCTGATGTAGGTTTATCTTCAATTGTTTCCGTTTTTGGCGTCTCTGTGCTCGGCTCTTCAATAACAGGCTCAAGGGCTGGCTCTTCCTTAACAGAATCAGAAACAGCGTCTTCAATCGGTTTCTTCTCTTCAACAGGCGGGGGCGTTGGAACATCCTCTTTAACCGCCTCCACAGCCACTTGTTCCTCTACAACCTCTTTAGGAGGCTCTGGCGGTAACTCCTTTTTTGGCGCTTCATCAGCCACGCTTCCTGTATCAATAGGCTTAATAGAATCTAACGCCTCTGACATTGATGGCGGTGAAAGCGGTGCTGCTTTTTCCTCTTCTTGCTTTTCCTCAAGCTTATCTTGTGTCGGGGTCGCTTCAGGCTCTGGTGTCGCAACGTCCTGCACAGGAGCAACTGGTGGCTTTACCGCTTGCAGCGCTTCAGGCACAGGATTATTCAGCGTTCTTGCCGGAGCCTCTGTTTCAATTGGCTTAATATCATCCAGAGTATCTCCACTCGAACTTTCGGCAGATATATTACTCAAAATTGATTGCTCTTCAACAGATAATTTCTGATCTTCCAATGGCATTTTATGCCCTTGGTTTGTGGTTGAATCATTCAACGCTGCGGCATTCTTCGAAATAAGTTCATCACGCACTGCATCATCTGCTGCTTTTTTCGCATCATCTGCATCTTGCACCGTGACACAACTGGCCAATAATCCGGGGCGAACGCGTTCAATCACGTCTTCCGCATATAAAAATCTGGAAATGCCGCCACCATAAATATCGATAATGCCGCCAACATAATCAAATAACAACGACCCTTGATCGACGCTTTTATCTATAATTTCAGAAATTGTTTGCTTAAGTTGAATGCGGCGTTCACCCGCCTCTGTTTCCAATTCACTGCGACGCTCACGGTCTTCAATATTTATGACGCCTTCATTATCAAACTTAATAAGCTGCTCACCAAGTATGAACAGGGCAACATCAGGCCATTTATGCCTAAACTTGTTCCGCCCACTCGCATTATTGCGAATATACAACAAATTCAATGAATTCGTCAGTTCTTGCAGCTGGTTACTAAACGCCGCCATAGAATTTATGGTTGGAGCATCTATTTCCTCCGCTGGAGCATCTGACATATCATTTCACCTTTTTTATATAATGCCGAGGCCTTTATCATAGACAATTTTTGCCTTTCAAAAAAGCCCCAAGACTATTTCTAATATATCTATATTAAGAACAATTTAAGATAGGCCGAAGATAAGGCAAAAATAAGGCGCCAATAATCAAGCCTTCCTTAAGGCCTCGCATATTTCTGAAAATATTTTTCTGCTAATAACCTGGCTTGCTCTAGATCTAATGAACTCATCTGACCCACTACTTTATCGCGCGCAGGACCTGCCTGCACAAACCCTTGTCTCGCCGCCGTATCGAACCAAGCATAGGATTTTTTTCTATCCTTCTCGACGCCTCTGCCGTGATAATACATATCACCAAGCATAAATTGTGAATCCTTATGGCCATCCTCCGCAGAAATATGCCAATGCCTTACCGCTTCACCATAATCGCGATCAACGCCTTGCCCGAGGTAATACTGTAAAGCCATATTATAATGTTTATCCGCTTTATAAAGGCTACTTTGCCCCATCGCATCATTCGCCGCCTGCACATGTCCCGAAAAACACAATAAGGATAGAATAGTCACCACAAACATATAACGCATTTTATTTCTCTCTTTCTTAATTCTCGTCAGAATCAAGGCGACTCTCCCCGCCTTGATTAAAAATAGATAGTACCTGCTACAAAACATATATTGCAAGAAACGCGAAGAAAAAGCCAACAACATAAATCAGGATAGAAAACCCGATCATGCCCCAGCTAATCTTCCTTAATGTGCCACAGGCGCGTGCCTGCGCCGGATCGCTCGGACATGGCGCATAACGCGCACGCCACTGCATGAACGCAGATAACGCAAGCATAACACCCGATACCGCAAATACGATTACCTTATAATCGGATAAAACAGTAATCCACGGCGCAGTCGTGACCAATCCGGCCATCGCCGCGCCCATACCAATGCTCACCAATAAGGCAGGCAACGCACAGCACATCAATGTACCGAAGCTGGTAAACAGGCTTAAGATCGGCAAAGCCGTTTGCTTATAGAGGCTCATCATGCTCACCCCGCTCAATACCGACAAGCGCATAACCGGAGTCAGTGACCAATTTCGTGATCACATCATCCCCCAGCGTTTGCCCGTCTTTCATCAGCACAGTAATCTGTTTCGCAGACAAATCCACGCTGAGCGATTCCACCGCATCTTGCTTGGTAAAGACCTTTTCAACCGCACGGGCACAAAAATCGCACACCATGCCGTTAACCCGAACATGAACCGTTTCCCCTGCAAAAGCAGACGAAGCAAACAAAATGCTACATATAGTAATCAAAAATAATTTTTTCATTGATCTAATCCTTTTCTAATATCTGATGACATAGTTAAATAATACTTTACCGCGGTTATCCATTCCGAACTCCGCAAGATGAACGCCCTTAAACAGCCGTACCATTGGCGTAACCGTGACAGGATCATCGGCTTCGGGTCTATGATCGACCTGCACCATCAACCATGTATGCAAATCACCATAATCCCCAATATAGGGTGCGACACCAACGCGGCTGGATTGCATGAAAAAATCATCAATATCCCCCGCCTCGGTATAACGATTTTCATAGGATATGAAATAACGCCTATCTTCCCAATCCATCGCCAAACCGGTAAAAGCCGCCGGTGTGGTTTCATGATCAAACGCACCCTTATCGCTATACGCCACGCCAAGACCTGATTTCAGGTATATATTGGCTTTCGAATCCGGGTTGTTC
>JQIA01001263.1_pt1 | contig 13537 bp, 24 predicted proteins | sample 811431 | NCBI WGS metagenome assembly JQIA01 (sample SAMN02998118, study PRJNA258478) | marine sediment metagenome | biome: marine; feature: seafloor; material: sediment; isolation source: oil-polluted sediment collected from 3 locations (0.5 km, 0.7 km and 0.9 km)... | place: USA: Gulf of Mexico ... | reverse complement strand
TGGCGAACGACGTCCAGGTTGGCGAACGACGTCCAGGTTGGCGAACGACGTCCAGGTTGGCGAACGACGTCCCGCCCTCAGCCCGATCCGCCTTTAAAATAAAAATAGGACGCCGGACACCGACCGCGACCAACACACCAAAGCACTCGACTCACGACACCTATCACGTACCTACAGGTTAGTGTACAAGAGACGGAGCGCTCCCTAGCACGGAGCGCTTCGGGGCGCGAATTATTTTACGAAAAACACGAATAGTGCTTGACATATTTTTACGCCCGCGCTAAAATCTTTCTTAAGACCGACACACGAGCTTCTCGACAGAACAGGGTGGTCGGCACGAACGACGGACGGAGCTACGAACAACAACGAAAAAAACACACAGGAGAACGACATGAGAATTTTGACCTCAAATCTACTAAATTTAGCGACCGCAGAAAAAATAACTAATTACATTAACACCTCTTGGGAAGACTGCGCTGCTACGCTCTCTCAGTACGACGACGAGTACTACGAAGTTGCGATAGAGTGCGCCCCATTTGTAGAGCCCTCTGAGCTGGCGCGACATCTTCGTACAACGATAGACTACTACGCCTTCTAAGAAAAATGGAGCGTCGCGGTACAATACCATAATCGGAGCATTTTCACAAAAATCCAAGGAGAACACACCATGCCAAATTCACAGATGAACATCACAGTAGAAAAATCAGGGCAGAGAACCAGTATGACCACACAGGTAAGAAAAAATATCCTGGAGCACCTAGTGATCAAAGGCTTTACAATAATCTCAGTTCAGTACTTGTAAAAAGTTAGGATTTCACAAAATAATCCTTGACATTCTCAACCGGATTTGAAAAACTTAGTACCATAGAACGGAGCATTTAGCTCAGTCCCATAATCAAACGATTTTCACAAAACAGGAGAATACACCATGCTAGAAACTACAGAAATGACAGACGCAGAAATCGCAGTAGAAGCAGAAGCAAAAGCAAAGAAAGAAGCTCAGAAGGCACTACGACAGGCCAACGAACGTACCAGAAAAGCGGCAGAGCAGATCCTGTTCAAGTTCACTGAGACCAAACCATACGCTAAGCTTCCAGAAGACGTACAGGAAGCGATTATACGCCTTGCAACGAAACCAAGCAAAGCTGGCTCAGGCGGAGCAGGCGGCGGATTTCCTTCTGCAGTATCAGTGCTTTCCGTACTCTTCCCAACAGTCGGCGACAAGCTGGACGAACTTGAGATTTTCAAGCGCACCAAGAAAGGTCGTTCAGAGTTCAGAAAGTTCGTCAAGCTTGGACTTCAGAGAGCACAGCCTGCAGACCGTATGTGGGTTTCATTCGACGCAGAGACAGAGGAATGGACTTACATGGCAGTTGGCGAGACTGAGCCAGCAGATTACAATGGTCCTGGTATTCCAGTGCCGAAAAATGCAGTTGAGGCTCCTGCTGAGTAATTTTCACACGCCCGCATAGCCTGGCACATAGACTTACCAAAATACCTCCAATGGCTCACGCTGTTGGGGGTATTTTTGTTGGTGCACCTAGGACGACCACCACTTTTTGTGGAAATATCCCCAAAACTGCGGAAATGGGATAGCCAGCCAGTTTTCTATACTCTGACCTCATAAAGCCCCAGATAATCCCTAAAAAGTCAGTTCCGCGCTTCTAATACTATAGAAAATCATTTTTTCAAGTCAAAAGTACAAGCGCACCTAAGAGATCGAAAGAAATGGGGCAAGAAGTGCGCCTACAAAATCGAAACAAAGATATGGTTGAATTCCGAGTTTCCGTACACCACACCATTGTGTGTAAATCGAAAGAAAATGGGGCAAAACCTGCAATTCTTGCTCGACCAGGGGCTGAAAAAGTACAAAAGTGTTGATATTCGTAATTTCATCGTAATTGTACAACTAGCTGTATTTACAGCGAAAAATGCACAAAAATTACGAAGGACGTAGATTACCCTGCAAAACCAGTGAGTTGCGCCAGTTTTGGTTCCACAAAAAAATGGTGGAAGTGATTTGCGCCGCGATTTTTTTTGGGGCGTAATTTTCGTACTTTCGTCCCGAAACGGCCAAGACCCCTAATTCAAAGACCCTCTCCCGCGTTACGTTTCCGTTCCGATTATTTTCATTTTGCCCATATCCTGAGTAAATTCAACAACTTAACCGGTCCCGTCCTTTTAAGGGACAATATGACAAAAAGCCTTGTAATTACAGTCACTTACAACTAATATTGAAAATATCTCAGAAAACGTTTGACAAAAATACCCGGCCGCGATAAAAAGATTTTGGAACCGACGGAAAAATAAATTACTCACATATAACCACGACACCCCCAGGGAGCATCACTGATGGACAGGAGACAGGAGACAGAGCGCATGGATTTTAAAGAACCGGACACAGTGCCCGCACGATATCTGGGCAAGTTTGAAATAGACCCCACGATAGCAGAAGTAATTAAGAACTACACACAGGAAGAGAAGGACTCGTTACTGAAAGAGCTCACCAAACAGCACCGCTTCACTGCCCACATACTCTACTGCATAGCGAGCTGTTCTCCTACGCCAATAAAAACAAGGCTTAAAACCGCTTTTTTGCATTGCAGCGTAGTGAACGACAAGCCTTCATACCATGTTGGACCAAAACGAGTATCTCAGAATGTAGCAGACGAGAGACTTGAGACGACCATACCTAAGAATGAGCGCACATCTTACATGCTGGACGCACATCCTATGATAGAGAGTTATCAGGTATTTTCTGACAGAGTAGAGATTGTCACCAAGGCATCTACGATAACGGAACGTACTGTGGCTTCTGCGTTAAGGCGTCTACCCAAGGTGCCTAAGAGATGCTTAGCACCCCATGAGCAAAGCGAATAACGTAACCGATCTACAATTAACACGTACAGGAGAGTACCCAATGAAGAACCAGTATAGAATCACTACTCAGTCCCGAGTAATCGACGACCCCCACTCACTGCAACCTGACCCACAGGAAGCAATGCACTCACTGCCAAAGATCAACCGATGGAATGGGCACACAAGCAAACCCTGGAGCGTAGGGGCACACTCACTGCATATGTTTTATGTGGCCGCCGTGCATCACCCCATCATAGCAAACGACAAGCAGCTCCTCCTGAAGATATTCGTTCATGACTTCGCAGAGGCTTACATTGGTGACATCATTAAGCCGATCAAGAACATGACCGACCTGGAAGACATAGAGAACGAGATAATTGACCGGCTATACGAAGTGCTAAAGCTAACTCCTGCAACTCATGGAGAGCACGCGATCATAAAGCAGCTCGACATCAACTGCGTATGTACTGAGCATGCACAGTTCTTCCCAACACATCAGCCTTGTCCGATAGAAGGCAATGTCTTCCCTGAGTCACTGCATAAAATGGCAGACGCGCACTACAAGAAGGTTCAGACATTTATGGAGTATGTCTTCACGTCTCTCACTGATCCTGACATGTCAGTCAAGGGCGTTATCAATCACCTGCGACCGTACTTTCCAGTAAGGAGGTAGTATGAAACCAAACAACTACGTCACATTCCAGTTCGCCCAAGGCGGTGGGTTAGGTTACGGAGACGCGGCAACATCTAACATGTTAGAGACTGTCAAGGATATACAAGAGTTCACGAAGCAGTTAAGAGAAGAGGGAGACTTCGACTCAGCACTGATAATTAACATAAAGGCGGTTAAATCATGAAGCCGACCAAATACTTCCAGCAGAAAGAAGATGACTGCCTCACAGCAGCGGTAGCAACCTTATTGCAGATAGATCCTAAGACTATTCCTGACTTTGGAAAGGAAGATGACTGGGACGCAGCGTATAAGGGATGGTTGTTGACTGAACACAATGTCTACGCAGCAACTTTTGACTGGCAAAAAGAAGTCCCGTGCGTAATGAAAGATATGTACTATTGTCTTGGAGTATTGCAGAAAGAAGCAAAGGAATACGCCCATACTGTTGTACTGAAAATTCTTCGTCACAGTGAAGGGGTAACCGTGAACATCTGGCACGATCCTCTTGGGGACAAAACCTGCTACGACATCAATGACCTATCAGATATTGAACTGTTTGTCAACTTCAAAGACGCGTTAACGGAGACACCATGACCAGATATGAATTATCCCTATCCCCAGATTACGTACCCAACTGGACTGAAGTAGAAGCAGTCCGCGAATTGTTCCAGAATGCACTCGACGCAGAGGGAGAAATGTCATTCAACTACGACAACGAAACCCTGTCAATATCCAGCGAAGGAGCCAGACTGGACAGCAGTACCTTGCTGATGGGCTCGACCACGAAGGCTGACGAGAAAGACACAATAGGTCACTTTGGTGAAGGGTACAAATTGGCCTTCCTCGTGCTCGCAAGAATGGGTTACACTGTCAACGTCCACAATATGTTGAACAAAACACACTGGACGCCAAAGATAATCAAAAGCAGGAGGTACAACTCTGACCTACTTGTGGTTGATGTAACAAAAGCGCTTTTCAGGGGGACTAACTTAGTGTTCCACATTGAGGGGATCAAGCCAGAAGTGTTCGACAAGATCAGCCAAAGCAACCTTCACATAGCTCCAGTATGCACACTAAAAGAGACAGCATACGGCAACATACTCGAAGGCTCAGACTACAAAGGCAAAATCTTCATCAAGGGCTTATACGTCTGTACAAAGCCTGGACTCGAATACGGATATGACATACTGCCTGAGTTCCTGGAGACCAACAGAGACCGAAATCTTGTCTCTGACTTCAACATTGCCTGGATAACCAGTCAGATGTGGGGTGCCGCAGACAAGGCAATGCTGGTGTCACAGATGGTCAAGGAAGAGGTCTTTGACGTAAGGTACATCAACTCCTTCGCCAAGACTGACTTAAATAAGCTCATGCACACAGAGTTTATTGCAATGCACGGCAAGTATGCTGTACCTGTTGCTGATCAGAAAGAGTACGACTTCATCCGTAAGACGTACAAAAAGCTCAAGCCAGTGTTCGTTAAGCCTATTGAGAAGGATATTGTATACGCCGGCGGACACTACATAGGCGCAACAGGAGTGCTTGAAACCGCAACAAGGAGAGTCGAGCAACGCGAACCACACGAAATACTGGAAGAGTTCTTCCAAAAGCACAAACGCAACATGACCGACAAGGCAAGGGGCAAGCTTAAAAAGATAGTTGAACTCAGCAAGGAATGGACGTTAGACGGAGATTAACTATGGAAGATCATCAGATACGAGCTCGTAATCACATGGCGACGTACAAGGGAACCTGCGACAGGTACTGGTACTACCACAACAATCGAAACGTGTCCAGATACCTCGATCAACAACAGACAGTCAACGATAAACTTGGCGCTTACTCAGACCATATGGAGGCAATTTGTGAAGCTAATTAAGCGTTTAATAGCCCACTTCAGCAAAACACAACCAACGACATTTATTGAAGCCTTCAACGATCCAAGATTCAAGGGAGAGGCTTTCAAACAAGTACTCAAAGCAAACGGATTTAGGCGCAAAGGGACCATGCGAAACGACCCATGCTTCTGCGGATCAGGCAAGAAAATGAAACGCTGTTGCTGGCATAGACTACCGAAGTAACGCACCACAAACCAACAAAAGGAGACCGAACATGTTTGAAAACGGAGGACGTGAAATTGGATCAGTATCCGCTTGCGCACCAGACTACGAGCGGCAAGCTGAAATCGCTAAGAAGAAACTTGACTCAACAGTGAAGCTGAAGAAGGAGCTTGTTGAATTTATGGGAGTAAACGACTCTTACAGATTCAGTAAAATTGCTTCAATGGCGGAACTGGTAGGCGGGCTGGTCATCATTGAAGACGAACAAAGCAGACACCTTGAAGCTATGTTATCCAAGATGGAATCTGCGTAACCAACTGTGGGACTAAAGGAGGATGAGAAATGCCTGTAATTGAACCGACAAACAATGCCACCTCTTGCGTGACCGACCGCCTGAGGTGAGCAGTCCTTGGCAGTGACTCAAAAAGGGAGAGATTATGTAAACACTAAATTGCTGGTGCTCAAACAGCACGTAACTGGCTGTCATTGAGCACCAGCCGTGTAGGGTTAACTAAAGCAAAGGAGACAAAATGAAGATATTAGAACACATATTTTGGTTCGTAGTTTGGACTACGTGCTTAGTCCTATTCATATGGGTTACGGCAACTAACTGGTACAATCCAGCGGTACACTATTCAGTATCCCAGGACAGATGTATCAAAGTACTAATTGGCGAAGAGTGGGAGCCCTGCTCCTGTGTAGATCTTAAAACCGATAAATATATAAAGGTGATGGTGGAGTAAATGGCTGAAGCAAAGAAATGTGATGTGTGCAGCGAGTTTTACGAACCTAACACGGTTGATGGGGTTCAATTGGTTGGGCATGTTAAATCACATGAGATCAACATTAGGTACGATCCAACGCCGAACCATGATGGAGACATGGCGTACCATTCTAAAATTGATCTTTGTTATTCATGCATTAAGACTGTATTAACACACATAATAACTAAGCTATAGAGGTGGAGTAAATGGAAGTCAAAATTAAAACATGGAAAGCACTGACAGAAGCCGGAAGAAACCCAGAAGCACACGTAATTTACGCCCCATGCGGAGAAAGACACCGTTTCCCATACGGACTGGAGATCGCACTGCCAAAGGACAGAATCATTGAAGTACACAACGACGGAACGTTCGTTCACGAAGGCAGAGTGTTTAAGATAGGAAATTGGATGATCGAACCTGACGCAATCGACGACCAATCGCAGGCTATTGGAGAGGGTCGACTGAAGTAATCCCACAAACTTAAAGGAGAACGATTATGAAAGGAATGGAAAGCACACAAGCAAAAGCAGGAAGAGATTCCCAAGTAAACACACAGTTCGCGGACTTAACCGGCTCGATAATAGAATCAGCGCAGGCGCTCGTAGAGCTAAGACAACGTCTTGATCCTGTGCTGAGGGAGAGTGTCCCTGAACCTACGAGCGACGAGGTCAAGGAGCACGTACAATTGGTTCCGTTGGCCAAGTCTATGAAAGAGAATAATTTCCTCGTCAAGGAACACATATCGATCATAAACGATATACTGCACAGGCTTGAGCTTTAGTCCCCGCAAAGACACAGCAAACAGGAGAGACCATGACACGAGTAAGATTAATGGCAGTGATAGGACTGCTCAAACTAAAGGAGCCCGCCCAGGGCTCAGGATCAAACGGAAAGGTATTGAACAGCGACATTGAAGAAGTGATCGCAGATCACTACATGAGTGAAGAGACACCTGAAGTTCAGGAGCATCTGAAACTCAGACGAGCTTGTACGCCAATGAAGTCCTTCAGGTACGACAAGCTTAAGGACGAAGAACAGGAACACGTCTTCGAGAGCACCGACTGGATTGCAGAAGAGAAAATAAACGGCTGGCGTATGATGTTGACGTACGTTCCTGCGTCAGGATTCATGGCTTGGGGAGGCAACCTGAACACTCACTGTCTGCCGACTGACTACACTGCCCACTTAACCATCGCAGATAGCCCGCTTTGGGACCACAGAGGCAAGTTTGACATGAGTTTCGTTATGGATTGCGAAGCTACGGTAGAGGATCTTAACAACTTCCTTGGAGGAAGCCCTCTTGAGAATCTTGAACGTGTTCTTGGATCTGGGCGGCAAATAGCCAAAGAGTACGAGGTAGAAGGAGTCTCCGTACATCTTCATGCGTTTGACCTGATAATGGGCGAGGATTCTCTCATAGCAAGGAAAACACTGCTCAGGGCAGTGTTGAGAGATTTGAATTCATTGAACATACATTCCGTAAAGTTCAGCTTCGAAGGTAAGAAGGCCCTTTTAAACGCCATCTGGCGTAACGGAGGAGAAGGGATCATCCTTAAAAACCTTTACGCTCCTTACGTTCCTGGATCAAGAGACCGTTCCATGAGCATAAAAGTAAAGCGCACAATGTCAGGAGAGATAGGAGATGAGATCGACGCGTTCGTTACAGGGTTCTCTCTGACTACAGAGTACACGAAGCTCGGACTCATTGGATCGATTGAACTGTCTGTGATAATCAAGAGTGAAGGAAAAGACCCTTACGAGCACGTCATTGCTAATGTATCTGCGATGCCTGATGAGTGGCGTAAACGTTTGACAGTTTACCCAAACATGCAGTACAGACAACCTGCACTCGACCCAGACGTCTACGGTCTTGTTCTCAGAGTCGACGGCCAGGAACTCACTAACCGCAACAGGCTACTCCAACACGCCGTAGTTGACTGGGATTCAGGATTTCATCAGAAATCAACCAGCGACTGTACGTTGGATAGCGCACTAATAGAGGAGACTGCATTCTAATGGATATCAAGATAAAGAAAGGAGTACACACGTCAAAAGAACTCGACGAGGTCGTGTTCTTGGCTGAGTGCCCTTTCTGTCATCAGAATCATACTGTCTATGTGCTCTCAGAAGAACACATAAAAACCTTAGTACAAAAGGGTATCGAACACACCTGCGAGTGCGGGAAGATATTCAGGGTGGCGCTATGAAAGACTGCAACGATTGCGTATTCATCACATTCACTGAAGACCAACAAAACACCGAGCTTAGGGATACAGGAAGGTTGCTCAATCACAAGTGCAAGCTAATGAATCAGCGACTGCTGCACGGAGGCAGTCACCCAGCACTTCCTGTACCTGCAAGATGCAGCGGACCGTACTCTGCAGCAAACATGAGAAGAATACTGGGAGGATTATGAAATTCAAGACCAAACCATTCGATCACCAGTTAACCGCCTTTGAACGCTTCAAAGACAGCAGGTTCTATGCTCTCTTAGCAGACAGGGGTGTTGGCAAATCGAAGATAACCATTGACATTGCAGCGTACAAGTTTACAAACGGAGTGATTGACTGTATGTTAGTTGTAGCTCCGAATATCGTACACACGCAGTGGATAGACGAACAACTTCCTGAACACTGCCCTGTGCCGTTTAGGGGATTTGCTTTTCATCTTGGAAACAAGACTAAAAAGCACCTCACTGAGCTGAGAAGCTTTCTGCTGGACAGAAAGCCCCAATTAAGGGTACTTGCTATCTCAGTTGAGGCTTTCCAGTACCCAAAGACAAAAGAGATCGTAGAAGCGTTCTTTGCTACCACCACATTACCACCAAAGGTAGTTGTTGACGAGGCGAGCAGGATCAAGAATCAGACAGCGTTGCAGACAAAAGCAATCAAAGCTGTTGCGAGGGCAGAAGGATTGACCTTCAATGCAATAATAACAGGGACTCCTGCTGCTAAACAGCCTGTTGACACTTACTCAATGTTCGACTTTTTGCAGCAAGGTTACATGGGCTGCACTTTGACTGCTTTCAAGCATCGTCACTGTGTACTGAAGTCAGGCATGAATCACAAGTCGGGAAGGAGATACGAGGACGTCATTGACCTAAGAACCTGGAACGACTGCAAGACAATGCTTGAAAATAACAGAGACGTTAACGGAGTAATACCCTTCCAGGCTCTGCAGACTGCTTCGAGACGTTTTGGGATAAGCCCAAGGGATGCAGATTACATGTCAACGTGCGAAGACTTTAGTAGGTTTAAGCAGATTGATTACCTTGTGAAGTTCATTGCTAAGGACACTTACAGCATTTTGAAGAAAGACTGCCTCGATTTACCAGAAAAGATTCATGAGAAGGTTGTTTTTCAGTTAAGTGACGCGCAGAAGAAGATCCTTAAGACGCTTAAGAAAGACGCAATAGCGACTTATGGAAATGAGATTCTGACAGTAGAGCACGCTGCAACACTCCGGATAAGGATCTTACAGGTATGCGGGGGACATTTTCCTCACATCGACACAAGCGTTGGCGTCAACGCTTACGCTACAACACCCATAGGAGGGCCAAACAGAAAGCTTGACTTCTTGCAGAAGGATATACCAGAGATAGGAGAACAGCAGTTTCTTCTCTGGGCAGTGTTCGTACCTGAGCTTGATATGCTGTATGAGAAGCTCAGCAAGAACTTCAACGTGGCAAGGTATGACTCTGACAAACACCCAGAGGAGACCATCAGGGCGTTTAAAGCAGGAGAAATACAGGGGCTCATTGCACACCCGAGCTCCGTTGGTTACGGATTCAACTTCGGTGACGCCAGCATACAATACTGGTACTCCAGAGACGATAGAACAGAAGCCAGGATTCAGGCAGAGGATCGCTCCCACAGAGCAACCACTACTAAGAGTCCCACATACATCGACCTTCTTTACGATTGTCCCACAGAACATAAGGTTCTGAAAAATCTAAAAGAAGGCGAAGAACTCAACGACTTGTTTATGCAAGTAAAGGATTTTTAATATGATCACCATCGACCAGGAAGCACTGTGCTCATTTTGCGAAAGAAACCCCGATAACTGTGAAGGCTCCATCTGCAAAGAAACAAGAGAGAGCTACATCGACGACAACGGACTCATTGAGTCCGATGCAGACTCGTTCAGAGACCTCAACCTCGGAGACCCTGTGTACAGGATCAAGGATCAGAGGTTGTTGATTGCTAAGGTCACTGCTGTACACAACTCAGAGAATGCAGGGTTCAAAGTCTGCACTGAAAGCATCGACTTCAAAGTCGACCCTGCGCTGACAATGAACCACTCAAAGAACTTTTTCACCAGTAAGGATGAGGCCATGGTGGAGTTCAGTAGGCAGATCACTGAAACCATGAAAGCAATGATGAAGAGTCAGTTGCAGTTTGAAAGGGAGGCGAAGTAATGAACGAACATTTATTAGCCGCAGCAAACGCAACACCCGCAAACCTCAACAACCTTGACGCATTATCGACCCAGGTTGTAGAATACAAACGGCTTGAAAAGGCTTACAAAGACCTTGAAAACGAGGCCAAAGAAGCCAAGAAAGCCTTCAATAAGGTGTCTCAGGAAGTAATCCCTGAACTAATGTTGCAGAACGGTATCTCGAAGATTGAGACGGCAGACGGACAGAAGGTAGCGGTAAAGGACGAACTGTCAGCTTCAGTAACCGACATGCTTGCTTTCTCTGCCTTCCTTGAAAAGAGAGGGGACTCTGATATCCTTAAGACCACTCTTGAGATGGGCAAGGTTCCAAACAAGATTCTTCAGCAGGTTGTTGAGTTTTGCAGAGACCATTTTGACATCATACCTGACGTGGGACAAAAGGTTCACCATGCAACACTTGCCAAGTATGTAAAGGAGCTATGCGGCGTAGGCGGAGACAGCGAAGCAGAGTTCACTGCGTCTGAACTTGACATGTTGTCAATCTTTCAGTACCATAAAACTACGGTGAAGTGATGAAGGTCTTCATAAAGGACGCGCATGGGCTCGAGAACCAGACGTTCAACAGCGGAAAATTCAGCTGGTTTGTTTCTAGATTGATAGAAAAGTCGAAGGACTTGCCTGTTCAGGAGATGCCGATAACAGCTCTGAACACGTACAATCTTCACCCAGTATCCGTGACTATGGCTGGATTTGTATGTCACGTTAAGAAAGTCCTTGAGGCGGACTTGCAGTATCCCATCATCCTGGATGATGAGGGATACGTAATGGATGGAAGACACCGGATAGCAAAGTCGTTGCTTGAAGGCAAAGAGACAATTAAATTCGTGAGGTTTGAAGAAACCCCAATATACGATTCAACAACAGAATAACGGGAGCAAACAAAATGACAAAGAAAACAGAACCAAACTACGACGAACTACTCAAAGCAACACAGGAAATGAACGCAGACGGATTTGAAGGGATGGGTGCGGATACAATCGCCCTTCCATTTATCAGAGTGCTGCAGGATCTATCTCCTGCGTGCAAGAAGAAAAGCCCCGACTATGTCGATGGCGCAGAGCCAGGCATGCTCTACAACACAATCACAGGTGAAGTATTTGAAGGGCCAGTGCAGATTGTTGTTGGGCGTTTTGACAGAACATTTCTTGAGTGGAAGCCAAAGAGAGCAGGGCTTGCAGGTGTTCATGATCCCGCGTCGATCAGCAAAATGACCAACCTCATCTTGAATGAGAAGAATCAGCTGATTGACCCAAACACAGGCAACACCTTCATGGACACGTACACGTACTACGTGATTCTTCCTGAAAAAATGGAAGACGGAATCTGCTTACTGTCGCTTTCTTCTACCCAGCTGAAGTCCGCTAAGAAGCTTAACCGTGCACTCACGACTACTATGATCCCTGGATCAAAGCAGAAAGCTCTTCCTTACTTCATGATCTTTGAGCTGACTACCGTTATGGAGTCCAATGATTCAGGCGACTGGTTTGGCGTTCGATTTAAGCTTGATAAATTTGTTGACCAGGCCCTTCTGCTTGACGTGACAGAATCAAGAGAGACAATGGTTTCCACTGAAGCCAACTATGCGCAGTTGGAAGACAAGACAGGTGACGTTGAAGTCCTCGACGAGGACGAGCCAGCTGGAAAGTTTTAACTTGGTGCTCGCAGGCATTCCACTTGTCTGCGAGCAACACGACATCGGAAAGGAAATCCCACTAGAGAACGTGATATACTCTCACGTTAAAAGAAGGATGACTGGTTGGAGGTTTCAGCGCATTGACACTGCCGATCAGCGAGGGTTTCCTGACCTTTTCTTGACGAAAGGCAGTCAGTATATTCAGGCAGAAGCGAAGCTCCAGAAGGTCAAGACGCTAAAGCGTCTCGAACAGCTTTCATGGGAGCCAGGGCAATTAGCTTACGCTCTGAAGTCGTTCATGAACAACGAGCCTTATCTTATACTGACAGGCAGAGGAAGAATCTTAACATTTATATACGGAGGATACATTGAAAGAACTCCTTATCACACCCACGTTACTAAGTTCATTAGACTTTGCGGAGAGCTGCCCACCAAGCTGGAAAAAACGCTCAAATGAGTCGTTGTCGGCGATGGTTCGCAGAGAACGCTCACCAATGTCCCGCCCAGCCCAGAGAGGAATTGACTTCGAGGATGCAGTGTACGCTATGTGCGAAGGCAAAGAGCTGGCGCCTATGACAGAACCTCTGCTGAACGAAGTAGTCGACGCATGCAGAGGCGGCGACTTTCAGAAAGTTTTCAAGCGAAAAGAAGAATTTGAGGGCTTTACAGCAGTCTTTTACGGCAAGCTGGACGTGTTTTTCCCAACCACCATAACGGACATAAAAACCACTGAAAACTACAAGGGACCACAGAAATACTTCAACGGTTATCAGCACGAAATGTATCCTTGGTTAGCGGGAATAAAGGAGTTCAACTACCTTGTTGCAGTGCTTGACCCTGACATTGACTTAGCTGTCAAGAAGATTCACACACTGCCTTATAAGATTACTCAGTCAGACTACGACTTAACTCGAAAGATGCGAAGCTATGTTGGCAAAGTGATTCACGGAATGAAGATGAGAGGACTATACGACGATTACGTCAATAAGTTCAGTTACAACGGGCGGAAGTGATGAATCACAAATACACAAAGGCGTTGGTTAGCATTTTCTCAGAGAAACTAAAAGCTTCAGGAGTACTCAATGGAGCG
>JQIA01001278.1_pt1 | contig 13540 bp, 12 predicted proteins | sample 811431 | NCBI WGS metagenome assembly JQIA01 (sample SAMN02998118, study PRJNA258478) | marine sediment metagenome | biome: marine; feature: seafloor; material: sediment; isolation source: oil-polluted sediment collected from 3 locations (0.5 km, 0.7 km and 0.9 km)... | place: USA: Gulf of Mexico ... | reverse complement strand
TCTATGTTTTAAGTTCTTCCCGAGGGAAAGGAATTGGTAAAATTGCAATGCAGTTTATAGAATCTGAAACAAATCGATTGGGATATTCTAAAATATCTCTAACCGTAAATAAATACAATAAGGCATCTATAAAAGCCTATGAAAAAATGGGCTTTAAAAAAATTAAAGATCTAGTGATCGACATTGGTAGAGGATTTATTATGGACGATTACTATATGGAAAAAAAGTTACATCCGTAAAACAAATAGATTATCCTTATTCAAGACTAACTATTTGTAAGTCTATCTCAAAGTTCTTATTATATTTGAAAAAAAAATACACTATGAAAAGGATTTCTTTTCCATTATCTATAACAGTTTTAGTTGGTATTATTTCAATAATAGTTTTCAGTACCAAAGAAAATAAATCAAGTGTTGCTCTTGAACAATCCAAATTGCAAGAAGAATATCCAAGTGAATGGATGTACAATCAAAGAGCCTATCCCAACAATTATATAAACTCTGATGCTATAGAAAGTGCCATAGTGCAATCTAAGTCTATAGTAGAAAACAGAGCTTCACAAGGAACAGATTGGACCCTTGTTGGTCCACTAAATACTGGAGGAAGAATTACCGATATTGCTATTTCACCAGATAGTGATGATATTTTATATGTATCTACACCTGTAGGAGGAGTTTTTAAAACCACAGATAGAGGTCAAAACTGGACTCCTATTTTTAATGGAATTGGCAAACCCTCTATTGGTAATATTGCCATTGCACCATCCAATTCGCAACGTATTTATGTTGGTACTGGTGAAGCAAATGGTAGCGCTACATCTGGAGCTTTCTTTGGTAATGGGATATATCGATCTAATGATGCTGGAGAAAACTGGACCCATAAAGGATTACCAGAAAGCAATCATATTGGGCGTATCGTTGTAGATCCCTCAGATCCTGATAGAGTTTTTGTGGCGGCTACAGGTAAGCTTTATGGTTATAATTCAGAAAGAGGAGTTTATAGAACTACAAACGGAGGTGATGATTGGGAACAAGTATTATTTGTAACCGATTCTACTGCAGCAATAGATGTCGCTATCAATTATAATAATACCGATATTATTTTTGCATCTATGTGGGAACGCACCCGAAAACCTTGGCAACGATCATACGGTGGGGAGACCTCAGCAATTCATAGATCCTTAGATGGTGGAGATACTTGGGTAAAACTAGGGGATATAAATGGATTACCAGCTCCAGATTTACAAACAGGTAGAATTGGGATAGCAATATCGGAATCGGATCCTTCAATAATATATGCTCGATATACTACAAACGAAATTACTAATGAGTTTAACGGACTCTATAAATCTGTCGATAATGGTGATAATTGGCTATTGGTTACTCTTAATGACTTATTAGGTATTGACTCACAATTTGGTTGGTATTTTGGAAATATTAGAATTAATCCAGAAGATTCTGAAGAAGTATATATTCTTGGTCAAGGTATTGCTAAAACTACTAATAGTGGTAATAATTGGCAAGGTGTAAATGGAATGCATGTAGATCATCATGCCTTAGAATATTCTAGAAATAATAATGATTTTATATTGGCTGGTAATGATGGTGGCGCTTATTTATCTGAAGATGGAGGAACTTCTTGGTTTCATTTTGAGAATCTGCCCATCACTCAATTTTATAATATCGATGTAGATTATCAACAGCCTGAAAGATTGTATGGAGGTACTCAAGATAATAATACCATTAGAACATTAACAGCTGGAACTAATGATTGGAATTCTATTTGGGGAGGAGATGGTTTTCATGTAAATGTAGATTCAGAAGATAACAACTATATCTACGTAGAGTCCCAATGGGGAAATTTAGGAAGATCTGTAGATGGAGGAGCTTCTTTTTCTGGCGCAACAAGTGGTTTGGACTATGATAGAACCAATTGGAATACACCAGTTATCATATCTCCATTTAATACAGAAATTGTGTATTATGGAGCAAATAAATTATATTCTTCAAATAGAGCAGAATTTTGGACGGCTATAAGTCCAGATTTAACAAATGGTCAACATCCAAGTGGTTCTTTAGCATATGGGACAATTACTGCAATTGCGGCATCCTATAATAATCTGGATGTTATTTATACTGGAAGTGATGATGGTAATGTAAATGTAACTTTTGATGGGGGTATCACTTGGGAAACTATTAGTGATGAACTGCCAGACAGATATATAACTTCCCTTGCTATCTCTCCTAGCAATGATCAGATATTGTATGCAACCTTTTCTGGATATGGAGTTTTAGATTATACTCCTCATATTTATAAAACTATTGATGGTGGTCAAAATTGGGTTGATATCTCTTCCAATTTGCCAAGTATCCCTGTTAATGATGTTGTTTTACATTCTACGGAAGACTACATTTTTGTAGCAACCGATCTAAATGTTTGGTATTCTGAAAACGATGGAGGTTCATGGGATATTCTTGGAAACGAACTCCCATTAACCATTACAAGAGATCTTAAACTCCATGAACCTACTAATATATTGTATGCTGGTACTTTTGGAAGATCTCTTCATAGCTATGACCTTAGTGATCTCATCATATTAAATACTGAAGATAATTTTATTAGTACTGAAGATATTATAATTTATCCAAATCCTGTGCAAACTGAATTTACAATTTCTCACAATATCTCTTCGGAAGGGATAATCAAACTTTATGATATTACAGGTAAAGAAATAAAAACTTTGTTTCAAGGAAATCTAGGGGGCTCCTCAAAAATGACATTTTCTAGAGAAGGGATATCTTCAGGGATTTACTTTGTAAGTATACAATCTGAGGCACAAACAATTTCTAAAAAGGTGGTTGTTCAATAATATAAGTAAACATAAAGTGAAATCGTAAGTAATAACTTAAATGAAAGAACACATAATTAATAAAGCCCTTTTGATTTTTGGGCTTTTGATTATTTCTTGTAATAACGTGAATAAAAAAACAAATAATCAACTATCAAACAAAAAAGTTACGATATATGATTATCAAATTAGGTTATCAGATTTAAACAAAAAAGAGTTGCGAGATTCTATAAAAGTTAACATTGACACCCTTAATTATAATAATAGAAAAAATATTATTTACAGTGAATCTTTTAAAAAAGATTCCACATATAGATACTCATATTCAATAGAAAGAGACTCTTTTTTCTTTTTCGATGAACACTGCAAGAATCTTGACACAGTTTTTCTTAACTATAAAGGTGATACTATTGAAATAATTAAGAGCATCTATGATGTTAAAAATAGTATTGATGAAGAATGTCATATTTATTGGAGCAAAAAGTATGGACTCATTTCTGCCTATAATTATCCATGGGGAGGTCTAATTCTCTTTGATAATGATGAAATAGTTGGTTTTGCAAAGGAAACTTTCTATAATTATATCGTTAGTATGGAAAAGGAACACAAAATGAGATTTATAAAAAAAACTAATTAAAACTATACTATTCTCAATATTTCAGAAGCCTTATTTAATTCTTGAAAGTTAGTATGAACCACCTCATCGTTAACTATTTCATGGGCCCAAGTAGTATGAAATGGAATATGTATGGCATATGCACCAACCTTCAATACGGGTAAAATATCCGATTTCATCGAGTTCCCAATCATTAAAAACTCTGTTGGCTTACAATCTAAGTGTTGGATCAACTTGTGGTACTGTTTGGGTGTTTTATCGCTCATTACCTCTATATGGTGAAAGTATTTTTCTAAACCAGATCGAATAAGTTTACGTTCTTGATCCAACAAATCTCCTTTGGTTGCCATCACCAATCGGTATTTTTTAGACAATTCTTTTAAAGTATCTTCAATTCCATCGATTAATTCGATAGGCATCTGAAGCATAACTTTTCCGATATCCATCAATTTTGAAACTATCGAAATAGGAACTTCTTGTTTAGAAACAAGTATAGCCGCTTCTATTAGAGATAAAGCAAAAGGTTTAATTCCATATCCGTAAAGTGGAAGGTTTTTCATTTCAATTTCAAAAAGAATTTTATGACTTTCTTCTTTGGGCATATACCCTTTTAAAAGCTCACAAAACTTCTCTTCAGCTTCTCTAAAATAGGGCTCGTTCACCCATAAGGTATCATCAGCATCAAAGGCAATTACTTTTATTCCTTGAAGTTTCATTAGCGAATCAACTTTTTATATTTAATACGTTTCGGCATTAAATCACCACCTAAACGTTTTTTCTTATTCTCTTCGTAATCACTAAACCCTCCTTCGAAGAAATATACTTGACTATCGCCCTCAAAAGCAAGAATATGTGTACAAACTCTATCTAAAAACCAGCGGTCGTGAGAAATAACAACGGCACATCCTGCAAAATTTTCTAATCCTTCTTCTAAGGCTCTTAGAGTATTAACATCCAAATCGTTTGTAGGCTCATCCAATAATAAAACATTCCCTTCTTCTTTAAGGGTCATCGCTAAATGCAATCGATTTCTTTCCCCCCCAGATAACATAGAAACTTTCTTGTTTTGTTCGGAACCTCCAAAATTAAATCGACTTAAGTAAGCTCTAGAATTTACTTGCTTCCCACCCATCATAATCAATTCTTGTCCTTCACTAAAGTTCTCCCAAATAGATTTATCGAGATTAATATTAGAGTGGGCTTGATCTACATAAGCAATCTTTGCAGTTTCTCCCACTTTGAACTCTCCTTTGTCTGGAGCCCCTTCTCCCATAATCATTTTAAAAATGGTGGTTTTACCAGCACCATTAGGTCCTATAATCCCAACAATACCTGCTTGTGGTAGATTAAAATTTAAGTCTTCATACAATAGTTTATCCCCAAATGCTTTGGAAACTCCATTAGATTCTATCACATTGGTTCCTAAACGAGGACCATTTGGAATATAAATTTCTAATTTCTCATCCAATTGTTTTTGATCTTGACTTAAAAGTTTATCATAATTTTTTAAACGTGCTTTTTGTTTGGTCTGTCGTCCTTTCGCCCCTTGTCGTACCCAATCCAACTCACGTTCTAATGTTTTTTGACGCTTAGAAGCTGTCTTGCTCTCTTGAGCCATTCGACTCGATTTTTGATCTAACCAAGAAGAATAGTTCCCTTTCCAAGGAATTCCTTCTCCTCTATCTAATTCTAAAATCCAACCCGCTACATTATCCAGAAAATACCTATCATGCGTTACCGCAATTACAGTTCCTTTATATTGAGAAAGGTGATGTTCTAACCAATGTACACTTTCCGCATCCAAGTGATTCGTTGGTTCATCTAATAAAAGCACCTCTGGTTCTTGTAATAAAAGGCGACATAAAGCAACTCTTCTTCGTTCCCCTCCAGATAAATTTTTGATAGGGGTATCCCCATCGGGAGTGCGTAAAGCATCCATTGCAATTTCTAGTTTGGTATCCAATTCCCAAGCATTACTAGCGTCAATCTCATCTTGAAGTTTTGCCTGTTTGTCCATGAGCTTTTCCATTTTGTCTGGATTCTCATAGACCTCTGGCAAACCAAACATGTCGTTTATTTTATTGTATTCATCCAAAATATCTACCACATCTTGTACTCCTTCTTTTACAATTTCAATAACAGTTTTAGAATCGTCCAATTTAGGTTCTTGTTCTAAGTAACCAACTTTATAGCCATCAGCAAAAACCACATCTCCTCTATAATTGGTTTCCACTCCTGCTATTATTTTAAGAAGTGTAGATTTTCCAGATCCATTAAGACCTAAAATTCCAATTTTAGCGCCATAAAAAAAGCTTAGGTAGATATTTTTTAAAACTGGAGTTTGCGAATTTTGATACGCCTTTGTCACTCCAGACATGGAGAAAATTACTTTTTTATCGTCGGACATAATTATAAATTAAAAAGAGTTAAAAAATAGAAGAAATATAAACAGAAAGAAAAGATTAATTACACCCTTCCTTTAAGAGCATTAAATACCCAGGCAATTGCGAAAAAACCAATCCCTACAGTTGCAAATCCCCAGCCAGCAACCTCATCATATTTAAAAGCTCCCATAGCAATTAATATCAATCCCATAAGTAGCATTAAAAATGTAGCCCAAGCCAGTACTGTATTTTTATTCATTCCCATAATCAAATTTATTTCAAAGTTACTACCCAAAGAAGGTTGGGGAGCACCGTTTTTTGTTGAAGAGCAAATATCGGGTTTTTAAATAAAAAAAGCATCCAAATGGATGCTTTATTACTAGGCAGGAAGAAATCCCATTTTGCCATCTTGGTAATCTCTCATCGCCTCCATAATTTCTGTTTGGGTATTCATTACATAAGGTCCCCAACTCTTCACTTTTTCATTAAACGGTTCTCCAGATAAAAAAAGCAATTTACTTTTTGCTTTTGCACGTATAGAAAAGCCTTCTCCATCTTTATTAAATTGAATGAATTGATTTTCATCCTTCTTTAATTCTATTGTATCATTTATAGCAACATTACCATCTAAAAGATATAACATCGATTGGTGTTTATTGGGGATGTTTAACTCATAATAACCAGCTTCTTCCATAGAAATCATATAAGCATGTACCGGTGTTTGGGTTTGAATTCTTCCATAAACATTATTTAAGTTTCCAGCAATTATTTTAATATTCACTTTTTTATCTTCAGAAGAAACCACATTAAAATCTTCATTTTTCACATGTTGATAATTAGCAGGAATCATTTTTTTATCTGCAGGTAAATTTAACCACAATTGAATTCCTTCTAGTGTCCCCCCTCTTTTCACAAATTCTTTTGAAGGCCCTTCTGCATGTATTATTCCTCTACCGGCAGTAGTCCATTGTACATCTCCTCCCTTTACTAGGCTTTCGTTATTTAAAGAATCTCTATGCAATTGTTCTCCTTGTATTAAAAAGGTAATAGGTTCAAATCCACGATGGGGATGAGGCCCCAAATCGAAAGGATTATTATCTTCATCTATCTCGTATGGTCCATAATGATGTAATAATATAAATGGGTCCACCATATCTATTTCCTGTGTGGGTAATGGTTGTCTCAATTTTATCGGCCCCATATTTACAAAATCACTTCTGCCTACATTTTTTATTGTATTTAATTTCATAATTGTTTTGTTTTTAGTTTCCATGGAAACTATTTTTATAAAAAAATGTTATCTTATTTTATCCAAAAGATCACTTAATTGCAATGCTTCTTCTTCAGATAAATTATTCAATAAATCATCCTTAAAAGATGCATCTATCTCTTTCAATAACTGTAATCCCTTTTTTGTTATTTCTATATGCACCACACGCCTATCCTCTGGACAAGGAATTCTGTTGATATACTCTTTTGCATATAGTTTATCCATCAAACGAGTTGCATTTGGTGCTCTCTCTAGCATTCTGTCTTTAATTGTTTGAACACTAATGGCTTTTCCAGCACCTCTTAGTATTCTTAAAATATTAAATTGTTGGGGAGATATTCCATAGGGTTTAAAAAACTCATTCTGAATACTACTAATCCAATTGGCAGTATAAATAATGTTCAATATGGCTTTCACTTTGTGATTAGGAAAGGTTGTTTTTATATCTTTTGAAATATCTCCCATGCTATTTGTTATTGTATTGCTTTTTCGAATTTATTAATTTCCTGTTGGAGACTGTCGTTTAAATCCGAATCTAATAATTCTTTTTCAGAAAAATTATTTTGGAAAGATGGCAATGAAAAGTCTGCAACTATATTCGCACCCATTCTTGGGAAAGTATTTTTTGCAATCTCTAAAACAGTTGCTCCTCCTCTACCTCCAGGAGAAGTAGCCATTAAAAGCATAGGCTTATTACTCCAAAGTTTTCCGTCAATTCTCGACATCCAATCGTAAATATTTTTAAATGCTGTACTATAATTTCCATTATGTTCCGCTAAAGACAAAACAATTCCATCTGAAGACTTTATTAAATCTAAAAATTTCTGAGCATTATCTGGAATTCCATGTGCTGTTTCAAAATCGATTCCATATAAAGGCAGTTCAAAATCATTTAAATCTAATATTTGGGTTTCCATAGTATTGATCTTATTTCCAACATAAGTAACCAATTGTTTATTGATAGAGTTTTTACTATTACTCCCTGCAAAAGCTATTATTTTTTTCATTAGTTTATTTTTTCATCAAGTAATTAGAGTACAAATGTATAACAAATAATATTATTTTCCAAGGAATATACTTCCGTGGTATATTATATTCCATTTTATATTTTAAAATTTTGAAATGAAAGTTTTGTATTTTAGCCCCAAGCAAATAATAGCAATGGATTTAACCTTCAACAAAAACGAAGATCACAATAAATTATTAGTTTCAGATTTACGAAGAAAGCTTGCCAAAGTAAAATTAGGTGGCGGAAAAAGTAGAATTGAAAAACACCATGCCAAAGGCAAACTAACCGCTAGAGAACGAATCGATTATATCCTCGATCCTAAATCCAAAAGTATCGAAATTGGTGCTTTTACAGGAGAAGGAATGTACGAAGAACACGGAGGTTGCCCCAGCGGTGGTGTTGTTGTTGTTATTGGATATGTAAGCGGAAAACAATGTGTTATCGTAGCAAATGATGCGACAGTAAAAGCGGGCGCTTGGTTCCCTATCACTGCTAAAAAGAATTTAAGAGCTCAGGAAATTTCTATGGAAAATAGATTACCCATCATCTATTTGGTAGATAGCGCTGGAGTTTATTTACCAATGCAGGATGAAATTTTTCCAGATAAGGAACATTTTGGTAGAATTTTTAGAAACAATGCCATTATGAGCAGTATGGGAATTACTCAAATTTCTGCAATTATGGGTTCTTGTGTTGCGGGTGGTGCCTACCTCCCTATTATGAGTGATGAAGCATTAATTGTTGATAAAACTGGAAGTATATTCTTAGCTGGAAGTTATTTAGTTAAAGCAGCGATTGGCGAATCTATAGATAACGAAACTTTAGGAGGTGCTACTACACATTGTGAAATTAGTGGGGTTACCGATTATAAAGCCAAAGATGATAAAGATGCTTTAGATAAAATAAAGAATATATTTTCTAAAATTGGGGATTATGATAAAGCAGGATTTAATCGTGATAAACCTGCTAAACCTACTGAAAACCCCCAAGATATTTTTGGAATTCTACCCAGATCCAGAGCCGATAAATACGATATGCGAGAGATCATCAAACGATTGGTGGATAAATCTGAATTTGAAGAATATAAAAAAGACTATGGAAAAACTATCCTCACAGGATATGCCAGAATCGATGGCTGGGCTGTAGGAATTGTTGCCAATCAACGAACCTTAGTAAAAAACAAAAAAGGGGAAATGCAATTTGGTGGTGTGATCTATAGTGATAGTGCAGATAAGGCTACTCGATTTATTGCCAATTGCAATCAGAAAAAAATACCATTGGTGTTTTTACAGGATGTTACCGGATTTATGGTAGGTAGTAAAAGCGAACATGGCGGGATTATAAAAGATGGTGCTAAAATGGTAAATGCAGTGAGTAATAGCGTAGTGCCAAAATTTACTATTATTATAGGAAACTCTTACGGAGCCGGAAATTATGCCATGTGCGGAAAAGCATACGACCCTAGATTAATTGTTGCATGGCCAAGTGCTAACCTAGCAGTTATGAGTGGTAATAGTGCTGCAAAAGTGTTATTGCAAATTGAAACCGCTTCCTTAAAAAAGCAAGGGAAAGAAATTTCTGAAAAGGAAGAAAAAGAGCTCTACGAAAAAATTAAAGCTCGTTATGATGAGCAAATATCTCCTTATTATGCAGCTTCCAGAATTTGGACAGATGCGGTTATTGATCCTTTAGATACCCGTACATGGATTTCTTTGGGGATTGAAGCTGCCAATCATGCTCCGATAGAAAAACCGTTTAATATGGGTGTGATACAAGTTTAATTTCTTTATTTAGTTAATTTTTAGTAACTTAGGGTGAATATTAAAACATTTTCAGCCATGGGGACCATTAAGTCATTAAACAAGTGGGCTAATGCCCATACGTATTTTCCATTAGATTTAATTCGATATGCATTAGGGGCATTTCTTTTTTATAAGGGTATTGATTTTATTTCTAATAGTGAAATCCTTATAAATTTAATAAAACCTCTTGAAAATTTTGCTGGTGGAATGTTGACCATACATTATGTTGCTCCTGCACATTTAATTGGTGGTATCTTAATATTTTTTGGATTATTAACCCGATGGGCCATAATAGCACAACTACCTATTTTATTTGGAGCAGTATTGATTAATTTTGTAGGCGAAATGAATACTACAAACCTTCTAATAGCTAGTATTGTATTATTACTATGTATATTTTTCCTCTTTTATGGATCTGGAAAACACTCTGTTGATTATTATATGAAAATGGAGAAGTGAAAAACAAAAAAATACAATCTGGAATAAAGGAAGATTAATGAATAATCCTTTTAATCTTCTCTTGACGCCCATTTATGTATCTAAATCCGTTTTTTCCATAAAAGCCATCTTCTTCTAGCATTATACGGATGTCTTTATTCCATTCTTTAATTTCAACGGTAGTATTTAGTTCAATAGCATAAACAGTGTTATAATACAAAGGGTAATCGCCCGAACCTGGGACTCCTTCTTGAGAATCCCACATACCAATGGTAGGCCCGGCGCTATGTCCATAAACTCCTAAAGGATGTGTATAAATAGAAGGTCTCAATCCTTCATTCTTTGCTTCTTTTAAAGACTTTAAAAGTATTTGATTGCCTGTCTGACCCTTTTCAAAATTGCTTGTGAATATATCCTGAACTCGATTTCCTTTTTTAAATGCATCCAAAAGATATTCGGGAACCTCAACTTCATTTTCTTTTAAAACATAGGCATGTTGTTGACAATCAGTATTTAAACCTATATAAGTGATTCCAAAATCACAGTGTAACAGATCACCAGGAATGATTAATTTCTCCTTCTCCCCTTTTGAAAAAGAGTAAATATGGCTTTTTAATTCTTCATTATTACGTTGAATATCTACAGTAGGGTGAAACCAAGTTTCCAATCCCAAATCCGTTACTTTTTGACGCATCCACCAAACTACATCTTCTGTAGTAGTTTTTCCAGGAATTATCACCTTACTAGAAAAAGCTTCATCAATAATATCGTGAGTTATTTTAACTAGTGTTGGATATAAGTTCATTTCTTTTTGCGATCTAGTTTCAATCCAAGCTACAGAAAGATTTTCAGCAGAAACCAATTTATCTATATATACTTGGGGTAATGCATTTTTAAATTCTAAAAAATCTGTTTGAACCAACCCATCCGCAATTCCAAAGTTTTCAGAAATATTAATCCCTATCTTTTTTGGGTTTCTGATTTTAATAATATCAACAAGAGCTTTCCATTGATCGGGTTGCTCTTCTTTATTCCAAGCAGAAGTAATATTTTTTCCAATATCATACCTTGCAACCGCTAGTTTCTCAAAAGTATTTTCTTCTTTATTTCTATAAAATACAATAATGGTTCTTCTTCTTGCATTTAGCCATTTTGCTGGCAACATAGTTCGCATCACGGGATCTTCATTATACTCCCGAGAAATAAGGATCCACATATCCATCTCACTTCTATCCATTAATTGTGGCAATAAATTGTCAAAACGATCCGCCAGGATTTCGTCTTTTAAAAGTGCTCTTTCTCTTTCAGAAAGCACTTGTGCAGATAGTGTAATAGAAAATAAAAAAAATAAGAAGTATATATATTTCATCACAAATATTTAAGACACCCCAATGTAACGAAATGTGACTAATTATAAAAAACTATTTTTTATAGTTCTGTAGAGAATTTAATATTTCATTCCTTTTTATTTTTCCTGTTTCAGTAAATGGAAATTTTGAAAAAGAATATATTTTTTTTGGACGTTCATAGTTTGTTAAAACTGAAAAGACTTCATTAAAATTGGGTTTTTCTTTAGTGGCATCTTCTTCCAAAATTAATATCAATTGCTCCCCTAAAGCATCGTTTTTTTCAGAAGCTATTATAAAGGGTCTATCTATAAATGCAGCTATTTTTGATTCAATCTGTTCCGGAAAAAGCTTAACGCCGCCACTATTTACAACATTATCTATCCTGCCTAAATATTCAAATGAAGTAGGAGAAATCAATCTAACAATATCATTCGTATACACCTTATTCTCTGTAACTTCTGGAGCCTCTATAGTTAAACAATTTTTATCATCAACAGAAAACTTAACATCTGGCAATGCAGTGTAATCCATGGTTTTCGCCAAACCATTAATTCTTCTTACTGCAATATGCGTGATGGTTTCTGTCATTCCATAGGTTGCAAAAACCTCGGTGTCAACCTCTTGTAGTTTTTCATTTAATTCTTTAGAAATGGAGCCTCCACCAATAATTAGTTTTTTTATTTTATTTAAAGAATTAATAGAGAAATGCACTTGATAAGGAACCATAGCAACAAAATCGTAATCGTTATCATACTGTGTAATTGCATCTTTCTCTGGAGCCACTATATGAAGATCCCAACCTAATGTCATCGCTCTTACTAACATCATTTTTCCTGCTATATAATTAGAGGGCAAACATAATAATGCGGAGGTGTTTTCTGCAAGTTTAAAAAAAGTGCCTGTTGCTTTTGCACTATTAATCATTTTGTGTTTTGAAAGCTCTATTTCTTTAGATGTTCCCGTAGATCCTGAAGTCCTAACCAATACCGTCTCATTATTACCTAACCATTCTTGAATAAACTTTCCAATACTAATTTCGTAATGAGCTCCCGAATTTATTAAATCATTAGCGATTTCATACAAGCCATCAGACTGATATGGCAAACCATTTAGTTTAAAAGTAGGATGAATATATTTCCAAGGAGTTTTCAAAATAAATCTTTTTATTCTTCAATAATTAAAGGTTCTGCAGGAGGAACCACTTTACCGAAAAGTTTTTCTCTCCAATTTGTCCATTTATATTTCCATGCCATAATCGCTATTAAACTTGGATATAAGACCAAAACAGGAACTAGAACCTCATAACCCGTCGATGGATCTGAGAGGTCTAATAATATTGAATTGGTTTGGAACACCGTCCAATCTGACGTCACCAATAAAGAGATAACAAGATTTGTAGCAGCATGAAAACCTAAGGCTAACTCCAATCCTTCATCCATTAGTGTGATGATTCCAAGAAAAAAACCAGTACCAATATAATACACCATTACAATATTCCCTAGTTTCTCCACCTCTGGGTTAAACATATGCAGCCCTCCGAAAATCACAGAAGTAATTATTAAAGGCAGCCATTTATTTCGAGCTGCGACACCAATACCTTGCATTAGGTAGCCTCTAAAAAAGTATTCCTCAAAACTGGTTTGCAAAGGGATAAAAATAATTACTATCACAAACATTATTAAAAAGGGAACCATTTCAAATTGAACCTCATAATTTTCAGGGTTGCTATTATAATCTAATAAGGTCATCCCTATGGTAAGTGAAGCTATTAATCCAAACCCAAAGAAAAAACGACTCCAATCCATTTTTTTTCTAGAAGTAGTT
>JQIA01001277.1_pt1 | contig 13550 bp, 3 predicted proteins | sample 811431 | NCBI WGS metagenome assembly JQIA01 (sample SAMN02998118, study PRJNA258478) | marine sediment metagenome | biome: marine; feature: seafloor; material: sediment; isolation source: oil-polluted sediment collected from 3 locations (0.5 km, 0.7 km and 0.9 km)... | place: USA: Gulf of Mexico ... | reverse complement strand
CTAATTATTACTTGAAACCATAATATATAGTCACTTTGGTAACGTCGTGAAATGGATATCATATCCAGCGACCGCCTACTATTATTAAGAAAATAGGATTACCCTTTTACTTCATTTTAACCGGGCAACAATTATTTAGCTTATTGGCAGAATTACTCACTATTATATTTTTTATGCAATAGTGTTGACATACTAGTATTTTATAACTATATAATTTTGGAATATTATTCTTTTAAGAGATATCGGTTTTATCATTTTCTATATTTTATAACACATAGCGTACTGATAGTTTACAAGAACGTTATGGCCGTATTTTTGGCGTCTTCTATGTTTTTTTAAGTTTGCTTTAGGGGCTTTACAGCATAAGCGAACCCCGAAGTTGAATAAATATTATTGTATTCCAAATAAGTCTATGTAGATTTTTAAATATATCTACCGTCGCCAGACTGAAAGTGAATTCAATTTTTAAAATAATATAAATACTAATTTTATATAAGGATAAGATATCATGGAACAGATAAGAAAGATTGCAACAGTAGTTGTTTTTTTACTTTTATTTACAAGTGGAATAACGATTGCAGGTACTATTGACACAGCGACATTAGACCCGTCAACTGTAAACCTGACCTCTGGTGACTCTCAATCCATAACGTTTTCCGCGATAAATGATAAAACCTATCTACTCCAAGACTTTTCTGCAGTATTTAAATATGATGAAGGTTTAAATATTTCATTTGAAAGCGTAACACCCTCTGCTTCAATAACAAAAATTAATACAAAAAGACGGCTTATTACAATTGAGTGGATTGATGTTGAACCGGGTATTGAGTTAAATTCTGTGTTAAGAATAGACACTACACTTGAGGGGTCTACCCTACCTGGTGAATATAAAATAACTCCTTCTCAAATTTCGTACCATGAGCCCGGTAATAGAAAAGCAGTTAATGGAACATGCAACTCTGCGAACATTATTGTATCGAATAATATTGACCTTCCAGACGCGCCCCAAAGTGTTTTCGCAGAAGCAGTGGGCAACTCCATAGTAATCTCATGGTCTGCCTCACCTCAATCAGACGTCACAACGTATCGCGTTTATAAAAGAACAGCTGGTGGAAATTATAGTAGTGAGTATTTTTCAGTAAATGCGCCAACCTTAACTTATACTGACAGTGATGTTATTTCAGGAACGGGATATTTTTACAGTGTTACTGCTGTTAATAATTCAGGCAACGAGAGCCTCTTCTCACCAGAAACAAATGAAGTTATTATTGAGGCAAATAATTCCGGTGCACCAGATGCACCTCAAAATGTTTACTCAAACGTGGTAGACAACTCCATAGTGATTTCATGGTCTGCTCCACCTCAGTCTGACATTACAAAATATTATATTTATAAAAGAGAGGCTGGTGGAAACTATAACAGTACTGACTATTTTTCAGTAAGAGCATCAAATTTATCATATACAGATAGTGCGATAGTAGCGGGGAAAGGCTACCTCTACTGTGTAACCGCTGTTAATAAAAGTCGCAAAGAGAGTGTACGCTCAAAAGAAACCGGTGATATTTTTCTTAACCCTTTAATCAGAACATATGGCGATACAGGGAAGGTGACAGCAACCGGCGATTTAAACGGTGACGGCCTGATTGATTTTGTTATAGGACATCCCGGTTATATCTCAAGAAAATATTCGACTGGAATGGTTTATATTTATTTTGGAGGACAATCGTTCACCAGCCCCTCCGTCATAATGCCTGGAGAATCGTCAGGACATAGCTTTGGCAATAGTCTGGCTGTAATAGACATGGACAACGACGGTTATGATGACCTAATTGTCGGAGATCCAGGCTATGATGCAGACTATGATGCAGGGCCTATCATCGGAACAGCTTCTGAAGCTGGGAAAATATATGCTTATGCCGGTGGCACAGAATTCAGTACAACACCGTCATTTATTATGGAAGGTAGTTTTGCTTATGATTGTGGCTATACTGGTTATTATATTCTTACATCAGAGATGATCGGTATGGTCATGGCACCGGCCGGAGATATAAACGGTGATGGTTACCAGGATCTTATTGTAGGAAACCCCTATGCCGGTAATGGCCGAAGCGGATCCATAATGTTTATTCTTGGAGACCCTTTATTTCATGGGAGAAGTATAAAAATTGATAATCCCGGATGCGATGAATATATGGGGGCTGTCGTGGCACCTGTAGGTGATATCAATGGTGACGGTTACAGTGATGTTGCTGTGGGAGTTAATTCTACAACAGTTGTTTTCTGGGGAGGTACACAGATTCAAAGGTCAGATATCACCCTTCAAGCTGGCGCAGCAGTTGATGGGCAGAACCTGTTAAATCACTATACAGATGATTGGGATAAATCAATTGCCGGGCTCGATTTTAACGGAGACGGCTTTTCTGATATTGCGGTATCATCCGGTTCAGTTATCAGCCTTTTTTATGGTGGAGCCGACTTTGATGAAACCCCTGATCTTATAATATATGGCGCCGGTGAGTCAGTTGCTTCGCTTGGAGATATCAATAATGACGGGTATGATGATTTATTGACAAAACAATCCGTTATTTTCGGTAACAGTAACAATGAAACCGATGTTGATCTTGCATTCACGTTTTTATCGCCCCATATTCCTTTTAATGGAATAGGAGATGTTGACGGTGATGGTATTAAAGATGTTATTACCCCTGATTCTAAAGTTTACTCGCTGACTCAATATTGGGATCTGCCCGGAATTATGCTAACAACGCCCCTCCCCTCAGTTGTCCATACCCAGACCATTGATATTAACGGATCTGTTTCAGGAAATAGTTCAAGATTTTTTATTAATGGTACAGAGAGTCAATTAACATCTGAAAATACATTCGCAGCACAAACTAATCTAACGCTGGGCGATAATAAAATTGAACTTATCGCCGAAACAACCGGCAGTGGTTTGGGGAAGAGGATTCTGGACGTCAGATATAATGATTATTACCCTTTAAGTTTCAATTCACTATCCCCTTCAGATGGTTCTACCTTTACCACAAGGACGATTACAGTATCCGGTTCTGTCAATAACACTCTTCAGGCTGTGCATGTTAACGATTACGATGCAGTTATTTCATATAATGGAACGATAGCCAATAATACCTTTAGCTTTGATTTTGGTTTGACTGGTTCAGGAACCCGGATTAAGGTTACTCCTATTGATGTCCATGGACAATCAGTCTCTCAATCTTTGATTGTTTACTATGTGGCTCCACTTCCTGTAATCAATTTCAGTGCAACACCTAATGGTTTAAATGAAGGAGAAACCACCACACTCTCATGGACAACTCAAAATGCTGATACAGTATCCATTGACAACGGGCTTGGTGATCAGGCCCTAAACGGCTCACTAACAGTTAGTCCCGGGGAACCAACGACTTATACACTTACAGCAACCGGCCCAGAGGGAACTTCAACCCAATCTGTAACAGTAGGCTTTCAGCCAAAGATCCGCTCTTTATCTGCTGATAAAATTGCAATCACACTTGGCGAAACAGCAACCCTTAGTTGGTCAACTTCATGGGCAGATAGTGTATCAATAGATCAAAATATTGGAACCGTTGCTGCCAGTGGTACCCATACAGTCTCACCGGTAACAGATACAACATATACTTTGACGGCCTCAAATGCTTACGGCAGCGTAACAAACATTATAACGATCGCAGTGTCTCTACCGCCTTTAGAACTCTCTATAACATCGCCTCAGGATAGTGCAATATTATACAGCTCTGCAGCCCAGGTTGCCGGTACGGTAACGAGTGGTTCAACAGTTACTGTCAATGGTATTGATGCCATGGTAACAGACAATAATTATACTGCTGATATTATACTGGGGAATGAAGGATCTGTTCCGATTACAGTAGAGGCAGTTGGCCCTTATGGTCAGAATAAGGCTACCACGATAGAAGTTATCTATCATGAGCTTCCTTACATTGACCTGTCAGTCAGCAATAACAATCTCCTATCAGGCGAAAGTGTAACTCTCTCATGGGCCGCTGGAAACTGTGATTACTGCATTATTGAGTCAACCATGCAACAGGTTAACTGTAACGGGTCTATAGAAGTATCACCGGAACAGACAACAGTATATACGATCAATGCTTATGGCTTAGGCAAAATAGCAAAAGACAGCGAGACAGTGATTGTCGGAAATTCATATGGAAACCCTAGTATTGCAGAACAAGTTCACCTGGAAGCCATTAACCATGCTCGGAAAAATCCGGTAGCAGAGGCCTTAAGATTAGGTATCGATCTCAATGAAGGGCCACCAAGTGAGCTTATACCCAGTGATCCTGCTCAACCCTTAACCTTTAATCATTACCTACATATGTCTGCCCAGGGGCACACAGAAAGTATGGCCACAAATTATTTCATAGCCCATGAAGGGTTGGATGGCAGAAGCCCTCAGGACAGAATGCTTGATGCCGGTTACACTGGAGATGAAACAGGAGAAAATTTAGCCATGCTCGTGGAAAACATCCCTGTAGATGGGATCGCTACTTCATTGAAGCTGCATGATAATCTCTTTATTGATGCCGGAGTAGTCGGGCGGGGTCACCGGATAAATATTCTTTTTGACTCTTTTAAAGAAATTGGAATCGGATTTACACTTAAACCTCTCCTTATTGATTATGAATATGGAGGAGCGGTTACCTGTAACTTTGGTGCTTTTACTGATGGCCCCAACTATATCCTGGGTGTTGTTTACGATGATAGTAATGGTGATAGTTTATACACCTCAGGTGAAGGCCTAAGTAGTGTACATATTAGTGTTAGCGGAACTGACACTGAAACCTTTACCGCTGATGCAGGCGGTTATAGTTTACCGCTTAACGCAGGAACGTATACCGTTAATGCAAGACTATCCGATGGCAGGTCGGCTTCAAAACAGTTTACAATTAGTGATCAGAATATTAAGACCGATTTCACTCTTGCCGATTTTGAAGACGCTCTATTGCCTGAAATTAGTATATCTGCAGAATCGTACGCTATTAATCAGGGACAGAGTGCCCGGCTTATTTGGTCCAGCATTAATGCTGATGAGGTTTACCTCAGTGAAAGCCTTGGGTATGTACCCCTAACAGGTGGAATTGATGTTAGTCCGATAACAACGACAACGTACACTATTACTGCTTCTAACAATCAGGGAAGTGTTGAACAGAGCATTACTATAACCGTACTGCCTCCACTACCTTCCTCGACACTTTCAGCAGCACAACCTACTATTTGGATTGGCGAGAGTGCTGTGTTAAACTGGACAACTGACCATACCACCAGTTGTTCTATTGATAACGGCATAGGAGACGTCTCTCTTGACGGAAGCCTGTCTGTTAGTCCTGAAGAGACAACTACCTATACTCTAACAGCTGTAAATGATCAGGGAAGTACCACTTCCCAGGTAATGGTGACAGTTGAGAAACCGGCTGCGTCACTCACCGTTGACAGAAGTAATATTGATGTTGGTGAATCTGCCATCCTGCAATGGACTTCGGAATTCTCAGATGAATGCGTATTAACACCTGTTCCGGATTCAATTGCTATAGAAGATTCATTGGAGGTCTCGCCGACTGAGACCACCCAATATACCCTAACATGTAGCAGGAATGGTGTCAGTGCAGACTCTTCCGTTACTGTTTATGTTAATGATTATACGCAAATACCATTTGCAGAAATTTCTGTTGAAGACCCTGTAATTCATCAGGGAGACAGCACTGTCTTAAGCTGGATTTCTACTAATGCAACAGAGTTTTTCATTGATAATTCGATTGGTGATGTAAGTGCGTATGGGCAACTGACCATATCCCCGGAAACTACAACAACCTATCATTTTGTGGCAATAGGTCCTGCCGGTTCTTATACATCACAGGTAACAGTTAAAGTACTTGGTAATCCGGAGCCTCAACCGGAAGGCTCATTTGGAATCATTTACCAGGGCATGGTTCCTGAGGACGCAACGATAGATGCATATGATACCCGCAGATTCTCTCTGATAAAAGGCACAATTTTTGATATCAACGATCAGCCGATATCCGGTATTCAAGTCACGGTTCTTGATCAGCCCCAGTATGGTTCTATTGTAACGGACAACGACGGTGACTTTGTACTGCCGGTGGATGGTGGTGCGACCTTTACAGTCAGCTATGCAAAGCCGGGCTATATAACCAGTCAACGACAGGTCTATGTACCATGGAATGATATTGGTATCGTTGTTCCTGTTCAAATGATAACAGAAGACAGTAAGGCAACAGTTATTTCTTTTGACGGTAATGAAAATACAGTAATTACCCATCGATCCAGTGAGGTTGCCGATCAGTCTGGTACTCGCGCCATGACCATGGTGTTCAAAGGCAATAACAGGGTATATATGATCGATGAAAACGGTGTGCGCCTAAAAGAGCTTGCTACGATTATTACACGGGCAACGGAATACGCCACTTCTATGTCAATGCCAGCTGAACTGCCTAAAACCTCTGCGTACACCTATTGTGCCGAACTTGCAGTAGACGGCATAGAACGTGTTGAGTTTGATAAACCTGTTGTAACCTTTGTTGATAATTTCCTCGGATTCAATGTTGGATCGTCTGTTCCCCTGGGTTCTTATGATCGCGACAGAGGTATTTGGATTGCTGAATTGAACGGCCTTGTTATTGAGCTCTTAGATACCAATAATGATGGTATCGTTGACGGCCTTGACGGTGATGGCGATGGTAATGCTGATGATATCGATGGGGATGGTTTATTTGCTGATGAGGTAGCCGGGTTGGAGGATCAGTCTCTCTATTTGCCGGGAGCCACCTATTGGAGAGCAGAGGTAAGCCATTTTACACCATGGGACTGGAATTGGTGTTCATTTCAGAGCTTATTCAATATGCTTGGGTATGGTTCCCCGTTTGCAGATAGGCAGCTTTGTCCGGACGGAGATTGTGCATCTACCGGTTCATCTGTAAGTAGCGAAAGCCAGATTTTTCATGAGGATATTTCCATTCCAGGCACCGGCTTATACTTGTCGTATAACAGCGACCGGACTTCTGGTTATAAAAATCTGATATCAGTACCTGTCAGTGGCCTGGAAGTTCCATCAAGTGTAAAACGAATTGTTGTTGAGGTACATATTGCTGGCCAGATCCTTGAGAAGACTGTAAATGCCCTTCCAAATCAGGTGGTCGAATTTGTTTGGGATGGGCTTGATGGATTCGGCAACCAGGTTTACCAAAAGGTGACTGCTCATGTAAAAACAGGATATGTGTACGATTCCTATTATATGGAATCCGGCTATATGGCTATGTCCTTTGCGCAGTTTGGTACTGCCATAACATCGGTTCCGACACGCGATGAAATTATTAGCTGGCAACAGAACGATATCACCATTAACGTGGCAGATAAGGAAATTGATATTGCACAGGGGTGGTCTATTTCTGCCCACCACAAACTAACCCCCACTGATCCCACGACCCTGCATAAAGGTGACGGATCTGTGGCAAAGAATATCACCAACGTAATAACAACTATTGCGGGAAACGGGGAGGTAGCCTGGCCACAAAATGGGACTGACGCTCTGAATACACCTTTAGCCAATCCAATAAGTGTTGCTCTCAATCCTGCAGGAGAACTATTTATTGCAAATCAGGTCGCTCCGACGATCATTAAAGTTGACAGGGACGGTATTACAACAATCATTGCCGGTGGTGGTCTGAGTGAAGAGGATAATATTCCAGCGACCGAAGCAAAACTCATGATACTCAGTGATATTGCATTCGACCACCATGGCAATCTTTACCTTGCGGATTTGTTTACTTGTAAAATCAGAAAGATTAACAGTGCCGGCATCATTACAACTGTGGCAGGAACCGGAGCAAACGAATCCAGTGGTGATAACGGTCCGGCTTTAAGTGCGGGAATCATGCCAAACAGTATTGCAGTCGATAGTTTTGGCAATCTTTACATTGCTGAATCCTCATCCTGTATAGGCGGTGACGTCGATCCGGTGACAGGCGAATGTACCGGGGGTGCCTCGATGGAAAGCAGCTACAGGGTTCGTAAAATTTCAACCAACGGAATTATCTCAACGATTGTAGGTACTGGGGAAAAATTCGATCCCGATGCGCATGGTACTAACGGAGATGGTGGCCCTGCAAGGCTGGCATACCTGCTTAATCCTACTTCGGTTAGCGTCGATCCTTATGGGAACCTGTATATCACAGACAATGTTACCATACGAAAGGTGGATACCAGTGGTACAATCACCACAGTTGCAGGAACTGGTATCATGGGCTATTTAGGCGATGGCGGTCTTGCAACCGATGCCCAGCTAACTTTGACCTCAGGAATAGCTTTTGATAAGGGTGGGAATTTCTATTTCTCACAATATTTCGGTGATGGTGATGTTGTCCGTAAAGTTACCAGTAATGGCTATATCTCAACAGTTGCGGGTGAGGGTGCTCATGGTCTGTCAGGTGACGATGGCGCAGCCACCCATGCCAGACTGATGCAGCCGGGACGTCTGGCAACTGATCCTGCAGGATTTATCTATATTCCCGATTCAGGTAATAAACGGGTGCGCAAGGTCGCAATTGATAGTTACAACGAGGAAGGTGTCAATTTTACCGAACCGAATGGTACGGGCCATTTGATTTCAGCAGCAGGCTTGCATACCACTACTTATGATCTTGAAACAAATACCTCGCTGTTGACATTCGGTTATGATTCTCAGAAGAATCTGATAACAATTACCGACCAGCTTAACAGAGAGGTGATTATTGAAAGGCTGTCTGACGGAACTCCAACCGCAATTATTTCACCTTATGGTTTAAATACTCAGCTTACAATTGACAGTTATAGCCAGCTTACCCACATGACTTATGCCGATAACACTACCCATATATTTGAGTATGAGGCAAACGATGGGCTTCTTACGGCAAAAAATGAACCCAACGGCAATCGGTTTGAGCACTTTTTCGATAACGATGGAAGGGTGTATGCCACCAATAACATGGAAGGCGGATTGTGGGAATTCTCAAGAACTAAAACATCAGATGGTATAGTGACAACTACTGTAACAACGCCTAATACTGAAAAAACCGTTGAAAGGACTACCCAATCAACAGGTGCAATAGAGACAGTAACAACAACTACCTCCGGCGAGACCGTAACCTCAACAACCTCTGCTGACGGTTTGGATTCTGTGGTTGAAACCTCTTGTGGCCCAGGAATTGAAAGTTATAGTGAGCTGGATAAGATGTTTGGGTACACTTTTCAGAAATCTATAATTGTTACAACGTCTGCAGGCCTGGAAGTGATAAGCTCTTTTCAAAAGGACTATGTTGATGAGGACGAAAATGGCTTACCTGAGTCAGTAACGCAATCATTGACTACAAATGGTAATGTGACCACAATTGAGCATGACGTCCTTAACTCTGTACGGACAGCCACCACACCAGAAAATCGGACAGTAACGACTGTTTATGATCCGGCAACTTTTCAGACAACGCAGGTAAGTGTGCCTGGACTAATTGATGTAGCCTATGAGTATTATCAAGCCGGTCATCTTCATTACGGTAAGCTCCATTTTGTAAGAACCGGAACTCGTGAAACTGAATATACCTATTATGACAACGGCAATCTTCATACGGTTACTGATCCGGAATTAAAAGTTACAACTTATGAAGAATATGATCTGATGAACAGGGTAAAAAGAGTAAAGAGACCTGATAATACAACCGTTCAGTATGAATACGATAATAATGGCAATATGACTGCCCTGATTAATCCGTCAGGAGACAGGCACGAATTTGGCTATAATGGTATTGACCAAAAAGATTCTTACGTTACACCGCATCCGAGAAATTATTCTTATCAGTATGATGAAGACAGAAGGCTTTTAAGAAAACTCTTTCCATCCGGAAAAGAGATTTTTTATGACTATGATGATGGTGCAGGCGATAAATCATTACTAAGACAGATTGTAACACCTGAAGGTATAATCGATTATACATATGCCTGTGGCTCAAAGGTTGAAACAGTAACCAAGGACTCAGAATCTTTGACCTGGAGTTATGACAGTTCGCTGGTGACATCAGAAACACTTTCCGGAACGCTGAATCAGACATTGACGTACAATTATAATAATGATGGCGATTTTCTTATCGACGGGTTTACCTATGCAGGTGGGATAGAAACTTATAACTATGACAATGATAACCTGCTAACCGGTTCAGGCAGTTATACAATAAACCACAAGCCTGGGAACGGCCTTCCCGATACCGTTTCTGGAAACGATCTTTCACTATCACGTGCATTTAATGCATACGGAGAGAATGACGGAGAGACCTATACAGTAAATGCTATTACAGCCGGTTCATGGTCAGTAACAGCCCGTGACCTTGCAGGAAGGATTCTTGAAAAAACGGAAACCATTGGCACTAGTACTACAACATATGGTTATACCTACGATGATAACGGCAGGCTTGAGACTGTGGAAAAAGACAGCGTTATTGTAGAATCATACGGATACACGGAGCTCCCCTACGGCACTTGCACAGAGAGAACCAATACCCTGCGTGGAATTACCGTAGAAGATCTCAGCTATGATGAAGAAGATCGACTGCTCAGCACCGGGGACGCCTCCTATACCTACGATGAAGACGGATACCTGACATCGAAAATCAAAGGCATAGAGACAACCTTATACTCTTATTCTTCACGAGGTGAATTATTAAGTGTAACGCTTCCTAATTCTACACTGATAGAATATGTTCACGACCCACTCGGAAGACGGATTGCTAAAAAAGTAAACGGAACCATTACAGAAAAATATCTTTGGTCAGGCCAGACAACCCTTCTTGCAGTTTATGACGGATCAGATACCTTACTGACGCGTTTCGAATATGCAGATGGCAGAATGCCTGTCTCAATGAGAAAAGATAGTGCAAACTATTATTTTGTATATGATCAGGTTGGAAGTTTAAAAGGAGTTGTTGACTCTTTAGGTGTTGCTGTTAAAATCATTGAATACGATTCGCACGGTTTTATCTTGAGCGACTCTGACAGCTCTTTTACAGTTCCGTTCGGTTTTGCAGGCGGGCTTCATGACATAGATACAGGCCTTGTCAGGTTTGGTTATAGGGATTATGACCCTGAAGTTGGAAGATGGACGGCAAAAGATCCTATTGGGTTTGCTGGAGGCGATACTGACCTGTATGGGTATGTCCTAAATGATCCGGTTAATTTGATTGATCCGGAGGGGCTTAAGGTACTTATAAACGTAGGAGTTGGAGTTGCTACAGGAATAATTTCGAATGTTTTCTTAACAAGTGGTAATGTTCAATCATACTCTGATATAGGAAAAGCAGTAGGTGTTGGAGCAGTATCTGGTCTTGCTGGAGGCATTATTTCATCAATACCCAAGATTGGCCCTACATTAGGTGGGGTGGTAAGTGGTGGCTTGACTACACTCTTGAACAATAAAGCTGGCTTAGTAAAATCATCTAATGTAGAACAATCAGTGATTGCTTCAATGGTAATTGGAGGTGCTGGAGGATTAATTGGCACTATATATGGTGGTGATATAGTTGGAACAGTTGCTGGAATCGCGGTTGGTGGTTGGGGCGACGCATTAGTTAGTGTTATTGAACAATTTACAGGTAAACCTATTGGGGATGCTTTAAAAGATCTTGGAAATAAGCCTAAATGTCCTTAATATATAAACATATAATATACCTATAGATACACGCACATGGGTTGATACTTATTTATAAGCAGTAGGTATCAATTCATGCGCTATGAACTATAATAATTTTTGGTTGTTTATTTTAGGGTGACAATTAGACTTAATTCAGAAGCTATAGAAATATATGATTTGTAGTATAAAAAGGATAAAGGTAAAAGTTTCAGCTTCTTAACAAAGTTGAGGGGGGGTATCATGAAAATAAATATTAATTGGCAAGAGCCTATAGAGTTCTATAAAATTATGAAATGGCGCGAGAAAAAAAATGGTACTTCAAAAAAAATTAAATATTACTTCCTTTTTTTAGTGACGTTTATTTTATTATTTATTTTAAATCATTTAAGAAAATATCATCAAATTGGTAGTATTAAAAATGTTGAAGTATTATTTCTTTATTATAATTTAATAATATCTTTGTTAGGAGCAATAGTCTTTTTTAATTTTAAACGATATGTTTTATTTCTTGGCACGCCAACGATTCATTTCCAAAAAAAAAAGATTTTGAAAAAATCTTTTCCTGATAAAAAATTTTATTATAAGAAAATTGATTCATATTATTTTAGTTACATTTTTGAGCGACAGATTATTGCAGGGCTCTTAGTTTTAAATATGATTAATAATAAGAAAATTGAAATTGGATTTCCGAATGATGCTAAATTGATAATGAAAATTAAAAAATTCATGACAGAATATGGTATTCCCTTGAGTGAAGAAGACAATAAGGAGTGGTCAGGAAAACTGGAACCTCCCATTAAAGGTTCCATCAAGTAAAAAATCACTACTTTTTTATAATTGTGATTTGCCAAATTTCCGTGCCCTTCCGGCTGAGCATCTTTTAGTTAGCTGTTACTGTTAGGGGGCAATACTGTTGACTTAAGCGTACCATATTATCAAAACTGTGAGGGGGCAAACTGTGAGGCTGTTTCTTGAGAAGCTTTCTGAATCTCTTGAAGTCTACAATGTATCACTACTCTGTTATGTCTGTATGACAAACCATTTTCATTTTCTTTTAGGCCCAATGGAAACATAGCTGCGATATCTTCCCGTAGAACTTCCCTTTTTAAAAAGAACTGGAACTTATTTTATTAAAAAATCATCCATTGCACTCCAATATTCTTTTTCTATATCGGGGTTATTCACACAAAATCGCAAAATTTCCTTCGATACACTTCAAACCCATAACAATTGGGCGTTTGAGAGGTGAAATCGATTTCAGAAATCATCAATACCGATTCTATAACATCTTGAATATTAATAACAATTTGACTTTGACAAAATCCATGTTTTACAAGAAAAATCTAAGTTAATCGATTTTAAGTTTGAAAATATTAAGTACAAATTAAATAAAAACTCTCATGAAAGTTTTAAGTGGTAAGGGTTTCAAGCACATTTCCTGTAATTTAGATAGTTCAAAATTAATCCGTATATTTCATATCGTGGAGGTAGATAATCAAAATCGATTTCCGTTGTAATGGCATGTCAAACAAGCGTCTTCACATCTTATCGGAAATTTTGCGATTTTGTGTGAATAACCCCACTCCAAAGGTGCAACACGCTATATTTAATATCACTTTTGCTTGGTTCTTCGCCATATAAGTTATTTACTGCGCTATGGATATAATCAAATGCATTTTCTAATAATGTTGTTATAAACCGGATTAAATTAATAAGCTTCCTCCAGTTCCCATCTAATTAATCTAAACAGCTTCAAAACTTCGAATTATTTTAACAAATCACTTTACAGATTAAGAACAGTAGGGCTATGTGAAACAGCAATAAA
>JQIA01001275.1_pt1 | contig 13561 bp, 13 predicted proteins | sample 811431 | NCBI WGS metagenome assembly JQIA01 (sample SAMN02998118, study PRJNA258478) | marine sediment metagenome | biome: marine; feature: seafloor; material: sediment; isolation source: oil-polluted sediment collected from 3 locations (0.5 km, 0.7 km and 0.9 km)... | place: USA: Gulf of Mexico ... | reverse complement strand
TTGTACAAATCCTTCGGATTCGACGCAAAAGCGTTGTACAAATCCTTCGGATTCGACGCAAAAGCGTTGTACAACCGCTTTTTTGTTAAATTTTAAATATTTGTTATTAGTATAATATGGTATTAACAACTTGTCCAAGATGTCAACTATGTAATAAAAAAACATTAATAGGTATAGATTGTTCATGTGGTTTATATTTTTGTTTGTGTCACAGACATCCAGAAGATCACAAATGTAAAAACCATGAAAAATTTATAATATCAGAGAAACAAAAATTATTAAATAATACAATATTACATAGTATAGAAGAAACTAAAATTGAAAAAATTTAAAGTAATTTTTTTAATTCTTCCTTTATATCTGATTCTAATATGTATGGAAACTCTATTTCAAAATATATTACTAACTTACCACTATCAACTATACCTTCATTTTCTATAGTTTTAATAGTATAAGGATTTATAACACTTGTCCCTTTGATTTCCAATATTCTAGAATCTAAATGTGTTATAGACCTTTCAAAACCAGTAAGTGATTCCTTTAAACTTAATGATAATGTTATTTCCAAATCATTACCATTCCTTTTAAAAAATTTATGTCTCTTTTCCGTAATTATTACTACTAAATCGTGATTATCTCTAAAATTACTTATAATAAATGTATTTGAAGGGTCAAAACCAGGAGGAATATTTATTATAGTTGTATCTGTTATTATCTCCTCATCAGGAACCATAAATACAGCTTTAAAAGTATTACTACCTAACATATTTGATATTCCCTGTAATTCTTGTGATTCTACTGATTTCATCCCCTTTATATTTTTAACAGTATATTCTATTTTAAATTTACCTCCTATATATAATTCTTCTAAACTAAGTGCTAAATATGCCTTAGCTGAACTTCCTTTTGGACTAAACATCGAACTATTAAAAATTGGTCCAAACGGTCCTCCTAAAGGTCCGTCACTACCGAACATACCACCGGCAAACGCTGCAAAAAGTTCCGATAAGTCTGGAAATTCGTCTGCTAAATTAGTTGGATTTGTAATTTCTGAATAAGCTTGTGTTATTTTTTTAAATTCCTCTATGGCTTTTGGATCATCATTTTTATCAGGGTGGTATTTTAAAGCTAATTTGTGATATGCTTTTTTAATGGTTGATTTAGAATCATTTATGTTTACTCCAAGTATTTTATAAGGATCAGAATGATTCATACTTAATTATCGGTTTTATTTTATTAATTAAAATCAAACGGTAATATATAAGAGTAATGGATGTTTATTTAATACTATTATTATTTGTATTTTTGTATATTTCATATCTTTATATTTCAAAAGAAAAAGAAAAAGAAATTGATGAATTTAAAATAACTGGGGACATTCCCTTAATTATACATCAAACATGGAAAAATAAAGATATTATAAAAGAAAAGATGTTTGTAGAAGGGATTCAATCATGGAAACAATTAAATCCTGATTTTGAACATAGATTATACGATGATTTGGATTGTCTAAATTTTATTAAGACAGAGTATCCTAAATATTTAAGTTTTTACGAATCATTAGAACTTCCTGTACAGAAAGCAGATATTTTTAGATATCTTGTTATACATAAATATGGTGGTATATACACTGATATAGATACAATATGTCTTAAAGGAATAAAAGAGATATTAGATGCTCCTATGATTGTTGGGATAGAATATCTTCCTGAATTTAATAAAGGTAAGACACAATATAATCAATGGTTTTTTGGATCAGTTCCGAATAATCCAATTTTTATCAAAACAGTTGACGAAATAGTAAACCGAAAGAAAAAATTGGATTTTTGGGGACCTGTGATAATGCTAACATTAGACTTTAGACCTGTTAATAAAAGTGAAGAGACATATTGGCTTACAGGTCCTTATGTGTTTAGTGATCTTGTATCAAAGAATAAAGAATCAATACATATTTACAATCGTTGCGCTTTTGGATCATATGATTCAAGACCTGAATGTAGGAAACAAGGATATTTAATTCACGGATTTCAAGGAACGTGGAAAAATAAATGGGATGAATCTAGAATGAAATGGTAATTTACCATCTTTCGTGAGTTAAATTAAATATTAATATTTCTTAATTTTCTTAAATCCATCTTGTTTAAAATTCCAACCAGCGAATTTAGGATCCTTATTCTTCTTATTATTACAATTATCAAATAAACCTTTTTGATCCTTTTTACTAAAATCTATTCCAGAAGCCAACCAATAATCACTAAGAGTTCTTATTTTTCCAAAACCATAAGAATGAAGATCACGAAGAAACTCCTTATGGACAACCTTTTGGGGTTCAATACCAAGTAAGAATAAAACTCTTTTCTCTGCTTTTCTTCTACACGTTGCAGAGTCTTTATGATCTGTCCAATATTTTGGTTTCTCGGGACGACCATAATGATGCCAACATGTTTTTATATTTGGGGTGTAAAAATCATATCCATGAGTCCATAACCGAGAGGATAATAATGTTTCTTCTCCTTGAAATAAATGACTTAGGTTTGGATCATACGGAACTTCATCTAAAAAGTTTCCACGTAAGAACATAAAACCTCCAGCAGCGAATGGTTTAGGGGAGCGTTTTGGTTTATACTCTTTTGGTTCATTATTATAACTAATTTTTTCCTTGTTTGTCCAACCAGCTAGAAATACAGGAATCTTATCATTACTTAATTTTCCATTACACATTTCTGGAGAACCTTCTATTTTCATCTGTTCTTGTGTTGGGGGATAGACAGTGAGTATTGGTTTTTTAGAATCTTGTTCGCACTGACGAAACATTTTTATAAGATCTGTGTCCCAGTGTTTATTAAAGTGTGTATGAGAATCAATTTGTAAAAAAAACTCTTCCCCACTCCACAACGTAGAACACCAATATCTTGCATATGTTGGACCTTTAGCTTTCATATAATCCATAGTAATATCTTTGATTTGTTTCTTATATTTTGGATTTAATCCTAATTCACATTGTTCATCTTTCTTTTTATTTTGTTGACAGGTTCCTACAATTACATTAAATGGGTTTTCAGCTTGATCGAATATTGATTTTAACGTCTGTTGACATTCATCATCTCTATAACTCGCTACACTTATAAATATTTTATCTCTTTTTTCAGTAAATAATCTTGGTTTTTTAAATGATATAAAATCTATACAATTACTTCCAAAATATTCAGTAAATTGTTCATCCGTATTGCAATATATTAAAAATATATTTAAAAGTATTAGTATAACAAAAACTACTACCCAAATATTATTTTGGATTGATTTTTTAACCATCCTCTAATAAATACAAATATTTTTTATTCGTGTTAATTTGTATATTTTAAAATATATAGCACTATTAATGGAATGTCATATTACTAAGAATATGCCTATTGGAGCTTTTGTTGTTTTTGTAGGATCGTTTATAATATTTATGTATCTATTAATAGATGATTATTCAAAAACAGAAAAAGGTGAGCGTAGTAGAGAGGAAATTATTTGGATTTGGATATTTTTTGGAATGTTGTTGTCTTGTATAATAATTTCTGGAATGTGTGTTTTAAAATATAATTTAAATATTAGTAAAAATATTAGTAAAAATATTAGTAAAAAACTTAATAAAAATCTAGAATCCTTCAGATCTTTGCTTCCAGATTTTAAAGGTAAAAGGATTATTTAAAAATATCTGGGGGTAAAGTTGAAGACGCTAATTTATTTATATTATCATTAAAAACGTCTGTACTTTTTGGAACTAATTTAAGAAATTTTAAATTATCAATACTTAATTCTCTCCAAGGAAATATAGTAATCTCTGAACCTTCTTTATGATATTCTAACGGAGAACTATCTATAGATCTGATAATCATTATTTTAACTTCATTTAAAATATTATTCTCTAATTTTACACTTTTTACATTTCCAAATTTTTCTTCCATAATTTTGTTAAATTGTAATTGTTCATCACCAATAATAAAAATTGGATTTGGTTGAATTTTTGATAATTTTAGAAAGTTATTTGCTGTTTCGTCTGAGACGCTAATTAATGAAGAATCATAATTCTTAGTTAATGGTTTTAAAAGTTTTCCAACAATAAAAACAGGCCTCTCTTCAGGCCAGAAAAATGTATATGGTGATGGTGGATTCATAGATCCAACAGTCCATTTATTATCCTTAATTCTACGAAAATATGATCCACCTCCTTCTAAATTTTCACTTTGAATAATTCTAATGTTATCATTTTTAGATTCAACTTCTTCATTTAAACTCTTTATAAGTGTTATATCATCTAAATTTGGATAAGGTAATCCCCATCCGTATCTGCTTATTGTTCCAGGATAACTTACATTTTCTAAATTTGGTTGTCCAGCAACAACATTATCTTCAAATTCACAATTATTAATGCCCCGAACAAACCAAAAATAACCACCACCTTTCATATCTCTAGGTATTCCATTTCTATCATCATAATTTGTATATCCACTTGTACCCCATTCAATCCCCCAAGTATTCAAACAAATCCAATAAGGAATATTTTTGTATTCACCCCATCCAACAATAGTAATAGCATGACCACTTATTGGTTTAGTGTCGTTATCTACGTGCATATATATTATGGAATCTTTAGAACTTCCTACTAAATTATCTTGGTTACCCTTAATTTTATAACCTTGTCCTCCCATACCTTTAGCACCGAATTCATACTGAAAATCATTAAAAACATGAAATCCTGTTGTTACTGGACCACGTTCTATTATTTCTCTCTGTATGTTTAACATACTTGGTTTAATTTGGTATGCATTTTTAGCCTTAAATCTAAAAAATTGAGGATTAGTCCATGGAATATCATAATTAAGATCGTGGTGAATTGTTATCGGATCTAATTTATCTTTTTCTAAATTAGTTAAAATAGTATTTAAATTTTTGTCATTATGAGCACCCGAACAGTAAGAATAATTAGGTCCTAACAATTCTTTACAATTTTTACTCACATCCCCTTCTTCCCAGTCATCAAGATTATAACCAATGCAAGAACTGGTAGGTGTCCCAGTATCTCTTAAATTTTTCCAAGCATTTATTAAGGTTCCTCCTTTACATACAGGATTATTATTATTATTAGTTTCGGGAGAATCTTTTATATCTCCATAACAATCGGGATAACAACATGTTACTAATTTTTCTGCTGATAATGGTAATGGTTTTGAAAAGAATTGTTCTCCCCATTTTTTTATATTTATAACACCATTTTTATTCCATTGTTTAAATGTTTGTTTTGCTCTATATAATATTTTATTTAAATTTGGTTTGGATTTAGTAAAATTTATACTGCCAAAACTTTGATAATTAAGTGTATACGTTAATAATTTATATGAGTTATTATTTCTTGGATTTTCTAATAATTCACTATGTGCTTTTCTAATATTATCAATCCATTCTGTTTCGGTAATATCTCCACTTTTATTAGTATCTATCCCTTGGATTATATCTTCCAATGTTATTTTATTAAATTTGTATATATTATTTAAATTTAATATAGTGTAACTTAATGATTTCTGATTAAGTTGTGGATATTCGTGACAACCTGTAAATCCACACGTTTCAATATAAAATCTACTACTAAGAGTTGTAACTGCCGCAAAAGCCCAACAACTTCCACAAGTTCCTTGGAATAATGCTCCTGGTAAACAACCTTTCCATTTATCCCAACAATTAAAGTAAGTAGGAATAGTTAATTGGTTTCCTTGTTCTAAATGAATGTGGTTTTCTGGGTCACTGTAATCGGATTCTGGTAAATGTATATTATGAAACCCTCGCTTATCGTGATGACTAATATTTTTCAACTTTTTAATAATTTGACTAATATCCTTCTTATCATAATCTAAAGTACTATTTCCTTTACTAATGATACTAGTCATACTTAAGGGTGCTTTAAAATTAGTTATTTCAAAATATTCATATCGAATTCCTTGGAAGTGTTCAGTGTTACAATAAAATATTAAAAATAGTAAAGTAATAGAAATTATTATTAGGAATGTGTCTATACAAATCCTTTGGATTCGACGCAAAAGCGTTGTAAGTACCATTAATAACAATAAATATTTTAAAAATGTTTTAAAATATTATTTAAAATGTTTGAGTTATATTAAATGGTAAATACCGATTCCACGTTCGCAACAAAGGATGAAGCATATAATCAAAATAGACTTGGATTTTATACATACTTGTCACAACCACTTATCAATAAGATTCCTATTCAATGGAATACAACAACTCTTAATCCCGACGGAGTTAAACCACCTACACCAAATATAACAGTAGGACAGTTTAACAAAGAGTCTAATGCATCTCCTTTATTTCAAATTGAAGCACGAGCACCGTATAAAGTCCAATATATGGTTAATAAGTACGGAGGACACGAAACAAAATTTGGGACAATGCTCCATTTAAAGAAATAAATAAGGTGGAAAGATAAAGAGATTAAAAGATTAAATTAGTTAATAAATTAAAAGAAATTGTTAAATAATGGATCTTAAATTATCCGACAAACAACTTAAAGTAGTTGATAAGTTGAGTAAATACAATGTATTAGTAGATTCTGTTGCCGGAAGTGGTAAAACTACAACTATCTTACACATTGCTAAACAATATCCTATGTTTAATTTTTTACTTTTAACATATAATAAGAAACTAAAATTTGAGACAAGACAGAGAGTCGAACAAGCTGGTTTAACCAATGTAGAAACACACAGCTATCATTCATTCTGTGTTAGGTATTACCTTCGTACATGTTTTACTGATTCGGGGATTATTAAGATAGTTAAAAATGACTTAACCCCTCTGAAACAATTCGGTTATGACTATTTTATTCTAGATGAGTCTCAAGATCTTACTCCATTGTACTACAGCCTTGTATGTAAAATGTATTATAATTCTACTGTGAAAGGATCTAAATTCTGTATTCTAGGTGATAGGAATCAAAGTATTTACGCCTTTAATAAGGCTGATGAAAGATTCATTGTATTTGCTGATAAGATCTTTAATTTAAATGATTCAGAATGGAAGCGTGTTAAACTAGACACCTCTTTTCGTATTACTAAACCTATGGCTTTGTTCATTAACAATAATCTACTCGGTTATGAGAATCTAAAATCTATTAAAAACGGACAAAAAGTTCGTTATCTAATTTGTAATAGTTTTGTTTCCAAATATGGAGGTAAAATTTATGACGAGTTCCAAATGTATATCCGAATGGGATACAGTTATAGTGATTTCTTTATTCTAGCACCTTCAGTTCGTAGTGAACGTAGTCCAGTGAGAAAGTTGGCTAATTATATGTCTAGTAAAAATATTCCTATTTACGTCCCAAATAATGATGAGGAAAAGTTGGATGAAGATGTGTTAAAGAATAAGGTAGCTTATTCAACATTTCATCAAGTGAAAGGGTTGGAACGAAAGGTTGTAATCGTCTTTGGGTTTGATGACACCTATTTTGAATTCTTTAAAAAGAATGCTGATCCTTTAATCTGTCCGAATGAAATCTATGTAGCTACAACCCGAGCTAAAGAACAACTAACTGTTATACATCATAAAACTAATGGGTTTATGCCATTTATAGATAGAACAGATCTAAATAATATAGTTAATATAATTGGATATATGGGAGAAATTAGTAGTAATAAAAAATATGGAAATAGACCTACAAAAGTATCTGTTACTGATATAACTAAATATTTACCGGTAGAAGTTATAGAAACTGCTGTTAGTTTCTTAAATATTAAACAGGTTCAGAATAAAGATAAAATGATTGAAATAGCAGTAAAAAGTAAGCAGGGAGAATTGTATGAAAATGTATCTGAACTAACTGGGACAGCTATTCCAGCATATTTTGAATTTATTAAAACAGGAAAATTGAGTATTAGCAAAAATATTAGCAAATCTACAATCAGTCCTTCTGAAATATTAGAAATAAGTAATAAATGGTGTGCTTCAAAGACTGGTTACAATTATAAACTAATGCAAATCAAACATTATGATTGGTTGGAACAGTCTGATTTGGATTCTTGTGTTTCACGGTTAGAGAAGTATATTTCTAAGAACTCTAAATTTGAACAAGAGTTTATTTATATGAATTATGATGAACTATTGGGTATGGATTTGACTGGTTATATTGATTGTATAGATAATATCAAAGAAAAAGTAAATATTTGGGAATTCAAGTGTGTTTCTAAAATAGAAGATGATCATTTTATTCAATTGGCGTTGTATGCATATTTATATATTCACAAATTTGATACGTCTCCTAATTATTATATCTTTAACATTTTGGATAATACTATATTTAAAATAACATTTGACATTACTAATCTTATTGCAATGGTTAAATATTTGTTTAATTATAAATATGGAGATAGAAAGGTTATTTCGGATAAGGAATTTTTAGATAATTGTGAATCAGATGTTATTAGATTCGCAGAATCACTTAGACCTGATCAAGCGGAATAGTTTAACAATTACTTGAAATGGTACTTACTTCTTCACATCTATTCAAAGCACAAAATTCTAAACTATTTCCTGTTTTTAACACATCATCAGTCACTGCTAATTGATTAATTGTTGGAGTACATTGGCAAGATAAAGTAACATAATACTTATCATTACCATCTGATTCGCTTGATATAACTAACCCATTACTTACATTACCAAGTTCCATAAAACTCAAAAACTCACAATCACTACAATCAGCTGGATACACAAAATCTGGAGGATCTGTTGGTTCTACACTTACGGGTGGTTCTGGTAATTTGTTATCTACCAAACATTTATTGGTCAAAGATTGAATAGAACTACAAAATGGTTCTTGTACACAGTCACTATATGAAATACCTTTCTCTCTTAAATCATCTAGAACATTTAATTGGGATTCTGATGGTATACATCTACAACTTTTAGCAAAAATATTTTTTCTTTCAAAATTAGTTTCAGTATAAGCATCTACTACACACCCAGTAAATATTTTTGTAAGAAATTCACAATCTAAACAATCTTCGTATTTTTCATTTAAACATTTAGTGCTAATATTGTCCATTTCTGGAAAACACCCATCTGTTTGACAGTTTAATAAATAATAACTATCATCACTGTTTATGTTATTATTTACTAATGTGTTAAATAAATCAATCTGTTCTTCTTTGGGAGTACAACCACAATTATTGGAAACATACAATCTCTTTTGTAATCTAGTTTTATCATTGTCATATAAATCTGTTATATTACTATATGCGTTAACCATACACGGTTGATCTAAAAGATCTATAAAATTACAATCTGAACAAGTATTATTAATAGATGTAAAACAATTAAGTAATATATTTTGCATTTCAGGAAGACAAATATTTTCTCCACAATATTTAATTCTATATGAATCCATATCATTAATAACATTTAATTGAACATCGGTAGGAGTACATTTCATATTTGAATAATCTTTCATTCCTTGTATAAATTGACAGTCTGTGCATATTCCTTTTACATTATCAACTTTTATTAACGGAATAACCAACCCCTCAAATTTAGACGTTTTTGTAACAAGTACAAATATTAATGCGACTAAACTAGCTATTACAAATAATATAATAAGAAATTTTATAATCATTATTTATAATAGTAAATATTTAAATTTAATAAACCTTTTTATTATAAATAATATATAGTTATAAAGTAATGGTGGTTGAAGCACAGTTAGCCAATTATCTTGCATTAATTAGATTAACACCCGAAAAACATGGTTATATGTATACTCTTGCAGTAGAATCATATGATGATATTTATGATAACATAATGTCTAAAGGTAAAACAAAACTAAGATCTAAATTTTTGGGAGGAAATCCAGTAACATTAGAGAAAAAAGATTTTCCAACTCTTATTAAGAATGAATATATGGTATCTACTAAGGCTGATGGTATGAGATTTTTACTTATGATTGGAAATAAATCTGAATATGAACAACGTCATATATTTTTTGTTGATCGTAACAAGGATTTCTGGATTCTTGTTAACAATGGACAAAATTTACCAAGTATATCAAATATTCCTAATTGTTTACTTGACGGAGAATTGATGATGTGGGGAGATTTAGTACAGAATGAAAATATTATACGACTATCTCCTTATAAAAAGTTAAAACCATTAATGATATTTTCTGCTTTCGATATCTTATATGGCCCAACAAATCCTAAATTTGATGGTATTAATGCTAATATAAAGTTAGATTTAGGAAGTTCTGGAGCATTTATGGGACCAAAAGGAGGTTATAGATGGCCATGGAAGAAACGCTATTCTGTATTGAGTACTATGATTTCTAATGAATTTTCTACTCTTAAATCATTTAATAAGTTAGAAAAAGAGTTCAGATTTAAAATGGTTATTTCTCCATTTATACCTTTACAAACAGTTTTAAAAGCACAAAACCCATATAATTATATGAAAAATGTATTCGAAAAAGGATTAAAGTACCAATTTCCTGATATTCCAAGTGAAATAGGCCACAAAACAGACGGATTAATTTTAACACCAACAAATACAGAGTATCTAACAGATTCTTGGACATTTTGTGGAAATGACCAATTTAAATGGAAACCAAGTGGTGAATTAACAGTGGATTTGAGAGTAGGCAAAAAAACTAAAATATATGTTAAAGGGATTGATAAAGATATTATTGGTTATAAAGGATATAGTCGTAGAGGAAAGAAATTAGTACATGTCGGTTATATATTAAACAATAATAACCAAAAATTAAGTGGTGTTATTGAATGTTTATGGTTAAATGATCCCGAAAATCCAAATTTATTTGAATATAAAAATGATAGATCTGATAAAAAATTACCTAATGCAGAGAAAACAGTAACTAGTGTAATAGAAGCTATAAAAAATCCATTTTCTATGAAAGCATTAAAAATAGTATACGAATACGGAATTGAAAATTTAATAAAAATATCCAAAACTAATAAATTGCCTGGGTATCTAAATAATGTTTTACAACAATTAAATACTTCATTTAAAATTAAATGTATTTTAGATAAATATCCAAATAAATTATTTACTATCAAAGAATTAGAATCGTTAAAAATTTTAGTAATCAAAGCCCAAAAGAACCCATATTCAGAATTGGAAAGTAGATTTAAATTTCCTATAAATCTTCCCTACTTTAGTTGTTTAATTGGTAAACTAAGGAATAAGAATTATGTACAACCGTTACCAGTATTAAAAACATATGGACCAAATAATGAAAGAATGAGTAATGTTATTATAGGTGATCATTATATAAAAGAAGAATCAATTATTAAAACAGAGATAAATCGTATTAGGTTTGGTAAAAATGCTGTAATGAAACAATCGAATTATAATATTAGTTATATAGATACAGTTTTATCAGAAGAGAGAGATAATGATCGTAATAATTTTAAACCTAAATTATTTAGGTATCAAGTTAGATATGAGGTAGATCCATTACCTTTATCCCCATTAGGTAGAACACCTAGTGTATTATGGAGATTGGATATTACTGAATATGGTGAAAGTAATAAAGATGCAGAACAAGCTAAACATAATTATGAAATAAATCCAAAAACAAGTATAGAGATTGAATATGCTCCAGGAGATCAAGAGAATTCTGTTTGGAAATATTATGAAGATAATAAAAGTCCACAGAATCTATTAAATATAGTTAATATTTTTGGATTAAAAGCAACTAATAATAGTCCTGAATTTGTAAAAAGAATGTTAGATGAACGTGTAGATAAATTATTTACTATTAATCCACAATTTGTAGTTAATGATTATTGTAAATTAGTTAATTGGGTTTTACAGTTAATATATACTTAAAATATTTTCTTATACCCTTTAATTAACTTTAAAATAAAATAATTATATTAAGTAAATGTCTCGTAACACGCCACGAAAGAATAATAAAAGACCTGTTGAATCACTTCAACATATGTTGTTGAGAAAAGCTAGCAAAATGTCCAGACATGATCACAATTATCCTTCTTTATTTGATGATGAGATAGTACAATTTAATAAAGCCTCCAAAATACAAAAAGCATACAGAGATCATTCAAGAAGATACGATCATTGTATGGATGTAATGACCAATCCAAACGGATCTACGAAAAAAACATTAATAGACTGTATCATCAACCACGTAAAAAATTTAATCAAAAATAATGAAAGAGAAGAATTTGAATATTTATATGATAGAGCTACAGGAAAGTATGAACCTTATGAACTACCTAGTAATGATGAAGAATTACAACAATTACAAGCTATATATAGTGGTAACATACCCGATCTAGATAAGGTACTTTTAATAGAATTTGTATTAGAATCACTCAGTAAATCAGAAATTATAGATTATATACGGGGAAGAAGCATAGGCTGTGATTTATCAATAAAAAATTATATTTCTAACACATAGTATAGTGGGAGCCGACCTTCTGAAAAAGGTGGTGAGGTTGGTGATGTAAATTAGTTAATTGGGTTTTACAGTTAATATATACTTAAAATATTTTCTTTTTTAATTAACTTTAAAATAAAATAATTATATTAAGTAAATGTCTCGTAACACATTGTCCCGCGATAATGAAAACTATTATGATCCATGGAAAAAGAGTACGCGAAAGAATAGTAGAAGAAGACCTGTTGAATCATTTCAACATATGTTGTTGAGAAAAGCTGACAAAATATCCAGACATGATCGCGATTATCCTTATTTATTTGATGATGATATAGTACGATTTAATAAAGCCTCCAAAATACAAAAAGCATACAAAGATCATTCAAGACGATACGATCATTGTATGGATGTAATGACCAATCCAAACAGGTCTACAAAAAAAACATTAATTGAATGTATTATCAGCTACGCAAAAGAATTAATCAAAAATGAAAGAGGAGAATTTGCACATATATATAATGAAGCCATAGAATGGTTTGAAGTTGTTGAAGGTGTTAATGATGGAGAATTACAGGATATATATGCTGGTAACATGTCCGATCAAGCAAGAATAAGTTTTATAAAAGTTGTATTACAATCACTCGAGAAATCAGAAATTGTAGATTTTATAGAAAATAGTATAGGTTATATGTTTGAAGAAGTAATATACAGTAATTAAAATATTAGTAACAATAATATATATATTCTCAAAAAGAATACAATACGTATAAAAATTAAAACAAACAATGTCGGTTTTACCAGACGATGTTTGGAGTAATATACTCAGTAAATGTGATCAATCTGTTTTAATTAAACAGTTTTTTAGACTATTTGTAGATAAAACTGATTTGTCGATATTCTTATTATAGACGGAGAAATTGTATATAACGGTGAAGTTAAGAACAAAATTCCTAACGGAAAAGGAACTAGTTATATTTTAAACAAAAATAATAATTGTACTACTGTTCTTTACAGTAGGGTGAAGAATAGCATACGGATTAAAAGGTATGCAATTTTTCCAATATATTTAATGTAATAGTTTTAGTAGTAGTTTAG
>JQIA01001274.1_pt1 | contig 13567 bp, 13 predicted proteins | sample 811431 | NCBI WGS metagenome assembly JQIA01 (sample SAMN02998118, study PRJNA258478) | marine sediment metagenome | biome: marine; feature: seafloor; material: sediment; isolation source: oil-polluted sediment collected from 3 locations (0.5 km, 0.7 km and 0.9 km)... | place: USA: Gulf of Mexico ... | reverse complement strand
AGTCGCGATTGCTGATTGTCGGTACGGACATTTTTTTCTCTTCTTATTTCTGAACAAGCTGATTTTTCTATATTTTTATTGTCTTAGTTTAGCACGCTTGGGTGGGAGAGTATTTAATTTTGTACGCCAAATGCAACAACAGTATTTGGAATCTTCAAGTTTATTTTTGATTTCAAAGATCTGTTGGCAAACGAGATGAAAAATGGAATAGTAGCGACATAGTGTGATCGTTATCACTAAAATTTGTATATGTTGTGTGGCGGTCGTCACGAAATCGAACTGCCCTGGAGAATAAGCATGATAGTCATTCCGTCTGCACCAATGCGGAATAATAAAATAGCATCTGTTTACGTAAATACGGTGTTTTCAGAAGAAGAATGCGACCAAATCCTCGCCTCGTTGAATGAAAAGAAGTGGGAAGAGGCAATGGTTGGCGGCATCAATGAAAAAGGTGTTTTCTCTGTAGAGAAAGAATGCCGGAGTAATTTCCAGCAAACCGTTCCAGTGGATGAACACGAGTTTCCTCTAAACCGTATTGCAGAAGAAATTAGCACCGCAAACTCAACGCTTTGGCGATTTGACTTGGGCGGCTTTGCCAATGACGATTTGCCTTGGATAATGAAATACAGCCGGCAAGGTGACCATAACGATTGGCATGTGGATCTCGGGCAGGAAGCGACGGCATCTCGCAAGCTCGGCTTTTCGCTTCAACTTACTGAAGGCGATGAATATGACGGTGGTGACCTTGGGTTCCATCGTATTAAAAAAGATCGCAAAGATCTTACCCGAAAAGGAACTTTGATCGTATTTCCAGCGTTTTGGCTGCATAGAATAGCGCCCATGACAAAAGGGGCAAGAAATGTCGTTGTGGGTTGGATTCACGGGCCGAGTTTCAGGTAAGGAGTATATAAAATGAACAAAATTTCTTTATTGCCGTTACGAAATGCAGATGTCTCGCTATCTATGCATTGGCCTGTATTTTCAGCTGAAGAATGTACTGAAATTGTCGCCCAATCAAAAGGGGCAGAGTGGCAAGCTAAACTCCCTGTTGGTCCGGGGAATGTAAGTGTTTTTCCAGATGCAACCGAAGTAAAACATGTTGAATATCAGTCGTTGAGGCTTGGTAAAAATGGATACCCGCTCGATCAAATTAATTTTGGGGTTAGTCAGGTTAATTCAGATGGCTGGCGCTTTGAGCTTACGGGTATTCCTGCGGACGATATGCCCCGCATGGTTCGGCAGAAAAAGGGCGGTGCTGAGAGTGACGCTTGGCACAGTGATCTTGCTGCGTCTTTCACGTCATCTCGCAAATTAAGCTTTATTCTTCAACTGACCGACCCCAATAATTATGAAGGTGGTGATGTGCTTTTGCATAACACACCTGAGCAAGCCGCAGGGTTTCGCGAGCAAGGCACACTCATTGTCTTCCCATCTTATTGGTTGCATAAGGTTACGCCTGTGACCAAAGGAACACGCCATTCAATTGTGGGATGGATGCACGGTCATAGCTTCCGCTAGAGGCTACCCCCAAAGTTCGGAGCTTGGGGGATGCATCACACTTTCATCAAACTGAATGCCGTTTGGCCGGTCTTTATCAAGTAGTAGAGGACCGTCCAGATCAACAAACCGTGCAAAGCCGCCAAGCTGCATTGCGGGAGCCATTCCCAAGCTTGTTCCCAGCATGCATCCTACCATTATTCCAAGGCCAAATTCTTTTGCCGCTTGAGCAAGTTGCAAGGCTTCGGTGAGACCGCCCGTTTTATCGAGTTTAATGTTGATATAATCGTAATTGGCAGCGATTTGATCTAAAGTTGACGTGTCGTGGCAACTCTCGTCCGCACAGATGGGAACGGGCCGTGCCATATTCCCAAGTTCCATGTCTTCGCCAGCGGGTAGTGGTTGTTCAATGAGCTCAACGCCCAAATCGGCCATAATGGGGAAATAACTTTCCATCATTTTTACTGTCCACGCTTCATTGGCATCAATGATCAATCGCGTCTTTGGGGCAAATTCCCGAACAGCTTGTACCCGTTCAATATCACCTTCCCCTGCGAGTTTAAGTTTGATCAATGGCCGGTGAGCATTATGTTCTGCTGCAATTCCCATTTTTTCAGGCGTATCTAACGAAAGAGTGTATGCTGTGATTAAAGGGCCGGGGGCCGTGATACCAACAAGTTCACTAACGCTTTTTCCCGATAGCTTTGCCTTCAAGTCCCACAAGGCGCAATCCACAGCGTTGCGCGCAGCACCTGAGGGTAGCAGTGATAGAAGGTCCATATTATCTGCGCCGTGGGAAATCGCATCCCGCACTGTGGAGATTTCATCCAAAACCGTGGAAGGGCTCTCACCATAACGCGGGTAGGGGACACATTCTCCGCGCCCGGTTATACCCTCTTCTGTAATCTCGACGATAACCACATCAGCGGCCGTTTTAACGCCGCGGCTAATTCGGAAACTTCCCCGAATAGGCCAGCTTTCTCGAAATGCGACTAATGATCGTTTTGCCATTAGAGTGCATCTACAATAGAGGCAACACCCGTTCGGTATGCATCAACACAGGGAAGTCCATGTTCTTTTTCAAGGTCTTGAAGAAGCTTGTCGCCTTCTTCTACAGACAAGCCAGAAGTGTTGATGCTGATGCCAACAAACTTCGCATCTTTGTTGGTAAGGCGAGCGGTTGTTAGATTCAAAGCCATACATTCTTTCAAATCAGGTAATTGCTTGTGCGGAATGCCGCGCATATGAGCGCGGGTAGGCTCATGACATAGGACAAGTGCATCGGCTTGCGCACCGTGCAGTAGACCCAAGCTTACGCCTGCGAAGGATGGATGGAACAAAGATCCTTGTCCTTCAATAATATCCCAATGATCAGCATCATTTTCTGGTGACAAGACTTCAACAGCTCCTGAAATGAAGTCAGCAACAACAGCATCGATTGAGATGCCAGTTCCAGCAATAAAGATACCTGTTTGGCCAGTAGCTCTAAAATCACACTTTATGTCGCGGGCCTTCATTTCTTTTTCAATGGCAAGGGTTGTGTACATCTTGCCAACAGAACAATCTGTACCAACGGCTAAAAGGCGTTTCCCTGATCTTGGGGTTCCTTTACCAGTTGGGACATCTTCACTGGGATGGCGAACATCGAATAGTTTCCGGCTAAGTCGGTCTGCAGCCTGTTTCAGTTCTGGAATAGAGGATAGGCGAATGTGAAGGCCGCTGGCGATATCCATGCCAGCCTCCATTGCCTCGATAATACTGTCAATCCAATGCGGGGGAAGAAAGCCACCAGAATTTACAATTCCAATGACCATTGTTTTGGTGCCGTTTTCAGCAGCTTCCTTAATGGTAATATCCTTAATGCCCAAATCTGCCTGACAACCAGGCAAACGCATTTGACCGAGACACCATTCCGGACGCCAATCAACAATCCCTTGAGCGGTTTTTGCGCCAAGTTGGTCAGGGACGTCACCTAAAAACATTAAATATGGATGTTGCATGCTATTCTGAAATCGCCTTAGTGGCAATTTCCCCTTCTTCTAATTTATTCTGTTCAATGCGTAATTTTTCCATTTCCGCACTCATTGCTGTCATACAATCGTCACTCGCCCATTCACGATGTTCGTTTTTTATGAATGCAGCAGCATTTCGATAGTACATGAACGCGTTAAGCCGACATTTAGCATAGTTGTTATGTGTTCTGACAACCTTGCCAGGGGTCCCCATTACAATGGAATTATCTGGTATCACGGTGCCTTCACGCAGGAAAGTATGTCCTGCGATGATGCAATTGTCGCCGATAACACATCCATCCATAATGGTACTGTTAATACCGATGAGGCAATTGTCGCCAATTGTGCAGCCGTGAATAGTGCAATGATGAGTGATGGAGCAGTGAGACCCAATGTAGGTGCCCGTGGTATCTCCGATATGGATCATGGCGAAATCTTGAATGTTTGTATATGCGCCGATAACAACTTCACGGGTTTCTGATCTAATAACTGAATAAGGCCACATAGATGCGCCTTCCCCCAGTGATACTTTGCCATAAATCAATGCAGAGGGATGAATGAACGTCGCCTCACTAATGGAGACATCGGGGCCAAATCTGCTCATGATCGTTACACATTTCCTGTTGATTTAGATTATTTTTATGCCAGAAAATTCCCAAATCAGAGCGGGAAAATTATTCTACATTTTATCAGGAAGTTGTGGCAGGTCAAACAGATGTTGCGCAGAAATGAGGGGAGCTATTATCGCGTTTATTTACGCTTAGCTCCCGATAGCCCATGGTGAGCGAATGAGCCAGTTTTCCAGTGCTTCTTTTTCTACTGGACGGCTCATATAGTAGCCTTGTGCCACATGGCATCCAAGTCCTGCTAGCATATACCATGTTTCCCGGTCTTCAACACCTTCGGCAACAACGGAAAGATCAAGATTGCGAGCGAGTTCAAGAAGTGTCCGTACAATGACGGCATCATCGGATACTGTGTTCATATTAAGAACAAAGCTTTTGTCAATTTTGATTTCATCTACAGGCAATTTACGGATGTAAGCAAGGGATGTGTAGCCTGTTCCAAAATCATCGATGGAAACCTTTACACCAAGATCATGAAGGCGAGTGACAACATCGGTTGCACGAACAACGTCTGAAATAATTGCACTTTCTGTTATTTCCAGCTTGAGTAATTCTGCTGGAAAACCAGCCTGTTCTAATAGCCTGTTTACAATATCCGGAAAGATTGGGTTGTGCAGGATTAGCGCAGAAATATTCACAGAGACTGTGAGTCGCTTGCCCTTGCTTACCCATTCGGCACCCTGCTTAATCGCAGCATCCAGAACCCAGCGGGTTAGGGGCTCGATACTTCCTGAGCTTTCTGCAAGTGGGATGAAATTGTCTGGGAAAAGTAATCCTTTTTGAGGATGTTGCCATCTGACAAGTGCTTCCACACCAATAACAGTGCTGTCATGCATTCGGATCATTGGCTGATAATGAAGGCGAAGTTGCTTAGCTTCAACTGCATCTGGCAATTCTTGCGACAATTTCAGTTGCTGACGGCGTTCTGTATCTTCTTGTTTCGTGTAAACCATAAAGCGATTTTTGTCGCGTTTCGCGGTGTAAAGTGCCGACATAGCTTTATGAAGAAGCGTGTCTGGCGAATCCTCTTCGTCCAGTTTAGCGATGCCCATTGTCGAGCTAAGCGATGTCGCTTGCCCGTCTAGATAATAGGGTTGGCGTAATTCGTGAGAAAGACGGGCGGCAATTGTCGTGTCGGATATTTTTGAAAGGCCGCGACCAAATAGAAGCAGGGCAAATTCATCATCGCCCATCCGACCGACCAATGATCCTTCAGGAGCAAACTGAACCAACCGTTCAGCAACAGTGGACAGAACTAGATCGCCAAATTCGTGACCTTTACTTTCGTTAAGCCCTTTGAAGCTATCGATATCCAAAATAATAAGGGAGACAGCAGTATTAGCTGCAAGGGCTTTGGCGCTCACTTCCTCTAGCTTGACTTTGAAGGTCGTCCGGCTAACAAGCGATGTTAGGGCATCATAGGAGTGAGAGGTCTTCTGTTGATCGGCGTTTTCTTCTGACTGTGCGTGCAGACGTCTAAGGCGCCCCGCATGAATTACCGTGGCGCTTAACTTGTCAAGGGTAAGGTCTTCGAAGAGGATGCAGTCTGCGGCACCGTGGAGCATGAGGTCGGCTGGGCCGTCGATTATGATCACCGATAGGTGTGGACTAACTTGAGAGTATGTTTCCAAAAATAACACTGTGGCTTCATGGCCAATAGCGTAATTTATAAAAACATATTGAGTGTTGTTTTCTGCAATTTTTGCTGCGAGTTCTTGGCTTGAAGGCGCGTAAGTACCGCAAACTGAAATTGCAAGCAATGTGAGCTTATTTGTCAAATCTTTTTCGGCTTCCACCACAAGCGGAAACATGCTTTGAACATCGTTCAAAGACGCTGAAAATCCCTCTTTATTACGCTTGGCCATTCTTCGTGAAACGAGGGGGAACGCCAATGATGTAGTGCCAACTGAAATCAAAATATTGCTCGACTATAAAGACTCAATAAGGAATGAGGGTCCATTCCAATTTGGCGTGAGAATATAGGATAGTGAGTAAAGAAGGTCTTAACCTTTCCGGTAAAGTTGAAATAAAATAGAAAAAATCTCCAGAAAAGAAGAAAGCCGCAGAGCCAAATTTCATTGAATTAAAAATGAACCAAATGGATCATTATAAATTTTTTGAATCATACGTTGCTTTAAATTTTTACTGAGAGTAAGATTTTCTAATATTACGATGAAGTTTGTTATTGGGAACGGTATCAAGAATGCTAGCGGAAGAAAAAGCAGACCTGCTCGTCGATATAGAAGCGAATTATGAGCATCTGAGCCCGCAATTAAAGCAAGCCGCCAGATATGTTTTAAGCGCTCCTGACGAAATTGCTGTCTACTCAATGCGTGAGATTGCGGACCGAGCGTCCGTCAAGCCGCCGACTATGCTTAGGTTGGCGACCAAGCTAAATTATATCAGTTACAATGAATTTAGAGACGCGTTCAGACAAAGGATTTCAGCACCGCAAAGCGGTTATGCCGCGCGTGCTAGGCGTTTACAAGTTCATCAGTCCAAGGATGGAAAACAGGAATTGGTCGCTGAAATGGCCGAGACTGAACACTATAATATACAAAAGACTTTTGAGCAGATCGACGCAGAAGATTTTGCGTTGGCAGCTGAAAGTATGGTCGTAGCAGGTACAGTGTTCATTGTTGGTCTTAGAAAATGTTTTTCGCTGGCCACATTCTTCCATTATGCAACGCGGGTTTTACTAAAGCGAAGTCACTTGATAACCGGCACTGGGGGTATGTTCCATGAAGAAGTGTCGCAAATTTCTAGTAAAGACGTTGTCTTAGCTATCGCATTTGAGCCTTACACCTATGAGACGGTTGAGGCTGTCAATGCTGCAAAAAAAGCGGGTGCGACAATTGTCGCTGTGAGTGATAGCACGGTGTCCCCGCTGGCAACAGCAGCGACATATACATTTATCGCTGCAAATCGAAGCCCCTCATTTTACCGGTCGCTCTCCGGGGCCTTACTCATTTTGCAAACACTGGTCGCGGCACTTGTTACTGAACTTGGACCTGCAGCCGTGGACGCATTGGATGGATCAGATCAAAAACTGCGCAAACATAATACATACTGGAATAGTTAGGTTTTAAGATGAGTAACGTATTTCATAGAGCGTTGAAGACAAAATATCCAACCGCTGTGAGCGGCGATGGCGCCTATATTCTTGACACAGACGGAAAGCAGTATCTTGATGCGTGCGGCGGCGCGGCGGTTTCTTGTTTGGGGCATAGCAATCCAGATGTATCCAAAGCCATTAAGGATCAGCTTGATGATATCGCATTTGCGCATTCCGGCTTCTTTACCAATCAGCCCATGGAGGAATTGGCTGATTTCCTAGTTGAGCGTGCGCCTAAAAATTTAGATAAGGTTTATTTCGTCTCTGGCGGATCTGAGGCTGTTGAAGCGGCACTGAAAATTGCACGCCAATATTTTGTGGAGCGGGGAGAGACCAGTAAAGCGCGTTTCATTTCGAGACGGCAAAGCTATCATGGAAATACTCTGGGAGCGTTGTCGGCAGGCGGCAACGAGTGGCGAAAAGAGCCATACAAGCCATTACTGATGCCAGTTAAGCTTATCTCACCATGTTATGCTTATCGGGATAGGCGAGAGACTGAGAGTGAATTTGACTTTGGACAGCGAGTTGCAAACGAGTTGGAGGCTGCAATCCTTGAAGCTGGAGCCGAAAACATTTGTGCCTTTATTTGTGAGCCAGTAGTTGGGGCAACCCTTGGGGCCGTTCCAGCTGTTCCCGGCTATTTCAAACGTATCCGTGAAATTTGTGACACGCATGACGTTTTACTTATTCTTGATGAAGTCATGTGCGGCATGGGCCGAACTGGATCACTTTTCGCGGTTGAGCAAGAAGGCATCTCTCCAGATATTCTAGTTACTGCTAAAGGCTTGGGAGCAGGCTATCAGCCCATTGGGGCCATGATGGTTTCAAAAAGCATTTACGAGACTATCCTTGAGGGAAGCGGCTTTTTTCAACACGGACACACATATATGGGGCACCCCTTAGCCTGTGCAGCCTCACTTGCGGTCCAAAAATACATTACAAAACACAAGCTGCTTGAAAATGTTGTGTCCAGAGGTGCGGAACTTGCTGATGCATTGCGGTCCGAATTTGGCCAGCACCCCTATATCGGCGATATTCGTGGGCGCGGTTTATTTCAAGGGCTAGAAATTGTACAGGATAGAACAACGAAAGATCCGTTTGATCCTGCCCTCAAAATTCACAGCAAAATTAAATCGGCTGCCATGGACGCTGGATTAATGTGTTACCCCATGGGCGGAACGGTTGATGGCAGACAAGGGGACCATATTCTTATTGCGCCTCCCTTTATCCTAACTTCTGACCAAGTGGGCGAAATTGTTGGTAAATTGAAGTGCGCTTTAGATGCGACTTTTACGAATCTGCAATAGATATGAAATTTAAGAAATTGAGAACATAGGGGAAATGAAAGATGATTCTGAAAAAATAAAATGTTTGGGATCAGCATAATTAGTCAGTTTGAGACTTGAAACGAAGGGCAGTTTGGACGCCTAGGCTAGTTAAGAAGCCAAGTCCGTAGGGTTTTGCGAAGATTGACAATAAAGTAACGTGTGCAGCTATTGCGTTTGAGGTGCACGTCAGAGTAGGCTTCGAAAATAGAGTGTTTTTTATCACCTGTCGCCGAGTTCAACGTAACTAGGGTCAGGTTGTATGAGTTTCGTTAAAATCGATGTTGGTAACGTCCACCACAAGGCCGGCCAACAGATCTAAAGAACATCGTAATCTAGTAGTAAGTTTTGAGTTGTCGACGGTTTTCGAACTGTGGGCAGCAAAATTTGAATTTTCCGTGAAACTTTTTATGGGTTTCGGTCGGAAATAATGGCCCGTTGCCGGAATTTTGACGGTAAGGGCAAATTAATCGGAAATTCGCTAAGCGGTTTTCGATATCTAAGACAGGGTGAGGAGAATAAAATGATGAAGGTCTTTTCAATTGCAGCGACTGCTGCAGTAGCTTTGGGCGGTGCGATGATTGTATCTGCGCCAGCTCAAGCAGAAAAATTTATTACAATCGGTACAGGCGGCCAAACTGGTGTTTATTACCAAGTTGGTGGTGCGATTTGTAAGCTGGTTAATCGTGGAACTAAAGACCACGATATCAAATGTACGCATACAACAGGTGGTTCCACGAAAAACATCAATGGTATTCGTGCTAAAAATCTAGACATGGGTGTTGCCCAGTCAGATTGGCAATTCCACGCATACAACGGAACGGCTCCTAAGCAATTCCCAGATGGTGCATTTAAAGAACTCCGTGCTGTATTCTCAGTACATCCAGAGCCGTTTACTGTTGTTGCTCGTGCAGACGCCGGCATCAAAACATTTGCTGATCTTAAAGGTAAGCGTGTGAATGTTGGTAACCCAGGTTCAGGTCAACGTGGTACAATGCAAGTTGTTATGGATAAAATGGGCTGGAAAATGAGCGATTTCGCTCTTGCTTCAGAACTTAAATCTTCTGAGCATTCAGCAGCACTTTGCGACAATAAAATCGACGCATTCGTGTTCACTGTTGGTCACCCAACGGGTAACATTAAAGAAGCAGCATCGACTTGCGACGTGAAACTTATTCCAGTAACTGGTGCCGCAATTGATACCTTGGTTTCTGAGAACGATTATTACGCTAAAGTGTCTGTTAAAGGCGGAATGTATAAAGGGACTGACACTGACACGCCTGTGTTCGGCGTCGGTGCAACATTTGTGTCTTCTACAAACACAGATGATGAAACTGTTTATCAAATCGTAAAAGCTGTTTTTGAAAATTTCAAACGCTTCAAGAAAATGCATCCTGCATTTGCTAACTTGGACAAAAAAGCAATGATCACAAACAACCTTTCAGCGCCTCTGCATCCAGGTGCAGTTCGCTATTATAAAGAAGCTGGCTTGATGTAAATCAGTCAATTTGGGCGAGAGGAAACTCTCGCCCATTATTATTTATTCGCCAGTAATTAACGGGGCTGGGCGAATATGTTGCGCTAAATGTAACAGGGGGGAAAATGAGTAACACTTCACCAAATGATGGCCCACTTAGCTCGAATGAGCTTGAGGATCTAGTGGCCTCGACGGACACAGGTGGTCGCTCACCTGATAGTCGGTCAATTGCAATGCTAATGGCAGGTATCGCACTTGTCTGGGCGTTATGGCAGGTGTGGATCGCATCTCCATTGCCTTATATGATAGGTTTTGGCGTTTTTTCAGGACGAGAAGCACGGCCGATCCATCTGGGATTTGGTATGTTCCTAGCGTTTCTGGCCTACCCCGCCTTTAAAAATTCTCCGCGTCATCGGGTGCCCTTTGCTGATTGGATATTGGCAACGATAGGAACTCTATGTTCGCTTTACATATTTGTTTTTGATAGTGCATTGGCAGATTCCATATTCGGCACACGATTAAGCGATCGACCTGGGAATCCAAATACGACTGATATTGTCGTTGCAAGTGTCGGTATAATTATGTTGCTTGAAGCAACCCGCCGAGCACTTGGACCACCGCTTACGGTGGTTGCAATCGTTTTCCTTGGTTACACATTTATGGGTCCATACGCTCCGGGTTTCCTTGCATGGAAAGGTGCCAGTTTTGGTGCCGTAGCCGATCACCAGTGGCTATCATCTGAAGGCGTTTTTGGTATTGCACTGGGCGTGTCTACTGGTCTTGTTTTCCTTTTCGTTTTGTTTGGCGCTTTGCTGGATAAAGCGGGCGCCGGCAACTATTTCATTAAAGTTGCTTTCTCTTTGATGGGGCATATGCGCGGCGGACCTGCGAAGGCCGCTGTTGTTGCATCTGGTATGACGGGTTTGATATCCGGCTCATCCATCGCAAATGTGGTGACAACCGGTACATTTACAATCCCAATGATGAAACGTGTGGGCTTTTCCGCTGAGAAAAGTGGCGCGGTTGAGGTGGCATCTTCTGTAAACGGTCAAATCATGCCGCCTGTCATGGGCGCAGCTGCGTTCTTGATGGTCGAATATGTGGACATCAGTTATTTTGAAGTTGTCACACATTCATTTGTTCCGGCGATTATTTCATATATTGCGCTGGTTTATATTGTGCATCTGGAAGCCTTGAAAAATGATATGCATGGCCTTCCACGTGCCAACGAGCCTAAGCCTTTAAAGCAGGGCTTGCTTGCGATGGGTATTACCATTTCATCCATCTTTATTTTAGCTGGCGGCACTTATTATCTATTCTCGTTATTTGAAGCCTTGGGCTCGACGACAAATAGATTGATTGCAATTGCTATTGTTTTTGCTCTTCAAGGTGTTTTCTTCTTTGGTGTTAAGAAACAAGTTAAAGATCCAGGCGTTCTGACAGGGATAATCTCTTCCGGCGCCATTGTGCTGTGTAATGTGGTTATTGGAGCCTTTGGAATATTCTTTATTGTTGGATTAGTGACAAGCTTGGCAGGATCAACATTGGCCCCCTGGATTTTGGGTGCAATGATCATTATCGCCTACGTATATTTGGTATCCATATGTGCGAAAGTACCTGATCTTGTGATGGATGATCCAAACGCACCTATTGACGCGTTACCGGATCCAAAGCCAACTATTCTGGCAGGCCTTCATTTCTTGCTTCCTGTTGGTGTTTTGATTTGGTGTTTGATGGTTGAACGTCTGTCACCAGAACTTTCAGCTTTTTGGGCTGTCGCATTGATGATTTTCATTTTGCTGACCCAGCGTCAAATTTTCGCCTTTTTCAGAAAAGAACAACAGCACGGCAAATTGAAGCAAGGCTTCGACGAGCTGATTGATGGATTGATCTCAGGTGCCAGAAACATGATCGGCATTGCAATTGCAACGGCTGCCGCCGGTATTATTGTGGGAACAGTCTCGCAAACTGGTGTTGGATTGGTGCTTGCGGAACTGGTTGAGTTCTTAAGCCAGGGTCAGATTATTCTGATGCTGATCTTTACTGCAATTCTAAGCCTTATTCTTGGTATGGGGCTTCCGACAACGGCAAACTACATCGTGGTTTCATCGCTTTTGGCCCCTGTTATTGTTAGTCTCGGTCAACAAAATGGACTTATTGTCCCGCTCATCGCCGTTCATTTGTTTGTCTTCTATTTTGGGATTATGGCGGATGTGACACCGCCGGTTGGATTAGCGTCCTTTGCCGCAGCCGCGGTCTCTGGTGGAGATCCAATTCGAACAGGATTTATTGCGTTTTTCTATTCCCTTAGAACTGCAATTCTGCCCTTCCTGTTTATTTTCAACACTGACTTGTTGTTGATTAATGTAACCCCGCTTGAGGGCGTATTCGTGTTCATTGTTGCGACGGCAGCCATGCTGCTATTTACGGCAGGTACGCAAGGATACTTCTTGGCAAAGTCTAAAATTTGGGAATCTGCGTTGTTGATTCTGATTGCATTTACGTTGTTCCGGCCAGGGTTCTGGATGGATATGATTGTTCCTCCGTTTGATCATGCAGCACCGTCTAATATTGCGAGTGCTTTTGGTGGCGTGGAAACGGGAGCTGAAGTTCGTCTGATAGTTCTTGGGGAGAATGATGTTGGCGATCCAATAAACATCACTGCAGTTTTGCCAATTGAAGCAGACGGCAGCGGAGCTGAGCGCCTTCAGGCACTTGGTTTGGAAGTTTTGATCGAAGGGGAAAACGTAATCATTGATGACGCCGCTTTTGACAGCATTGCTCAAAAAGCAGGTCTGGATTTCGATCAAAAAATTCAATCTGTTTTATTACCCTCTAACCAACCTGCGAAAAGTTGGCTTTATCTGCCTGCACTCTTTCTTCTTGGTTTCATTGTACTGCTTCAGCGCCGGCGTAACGGAACGCCACTTGCTAAAACAGTTCCAGTTTCATAACGGGGGTATCAAACATGTTTAAACACATTCTTCTAGCGGTGGACCTTGAAGCCAAGGAAACTTGGGAAAAGATGGTGCCCGAAGCCGTTTCATATGCAACCCACTCTGGTGCGACCTTGCATGTGATGACAGTGTTGCCTGATTTTGGCATGAGTATTGTTGGATCTTTTTTCCCAAGGGATCACGAAGAAAAAATGCTTCAGGAAATGAATGTTCGACTTCATGATTTTGTGAAGGAACATATTCCGGCGGAAATCAAGGTACAACATATCGTGGGGCATGGCAGCGCATATGAAGAAATTCTTCGTGTTCAGAAGAAGATCTCCTGTGATCTGATTATTATTGGTGCCCATAGACCGTCAATGCAGGACTATCTGTTGGGTCCCAATGCTGCCCGGGTTGTCCGGCACGCAGAATGTTCAGTGATGGTTGTTAGAGAGTAATAACTGATCAAACACAAAAAAACGGCCCGTTAATCCGGGCCGTTTTTTTTGTCTGAAAAATTATTTCAGTGTTTCAAGATACGCGATGAGGTTCACGCGTTGTTTCTCTTTTTTGAGG
>JQIA01001273.1_pt1 | contig 13577 bp, 13 predicted proteins | sample 811431 | NCBI WGS metagenome assembly JQIA01 (sample SAMN02998118, study PRJNA258478) | marine sediment metagenome | biome: marine; feature: seafloor; material: sediment; isolation source: oil-polluted sediment collected from 3 locations (0.5 km, 0.7 km and 0.9 km)... | place: USA: Gulf of Mexico ... | reverse complement strand
AGGTAGGATAGCCCACTGCCATGGTCCTCCCTGGGGTGTGTCAGGCCCAGGAACTGATGGGTTGCAAGCAGCTGCCACAATTTTATCGGAAACTCTTTGGCGATAGGTAATAGTCGTTGACGCTCAGCATCTGCTAGTGCCTGATCGATATTTTTATAGATGCTCTGCTCAATATTTTTTTCAGTGGCTGACATTGTTTAGCCTAAACGGTTATGGTGTTGATAATGCACGCTGTTATTGGATCAAACTGCTAATGTGGTGCATGGATGTCCGGTTTTGATTGATTTGGCGTAACCTTATATCCCATCTTCTATAAGATGGTTATTTATTGTTTCACACTGGAGGTTGCAAGAATCGGTGACCTAGACCACCAATAGTAGGCATGCCGTTAGCGACCTGTTTTGCTTCAAATACCTTTGGCGGCTATGGCTATGGCCGTTGGTGCTGTCCGGCAGTCTACGATTGTAATTCACTTGAGGGGGTTCGAATACAATTTTTATCATTTCCTCTCGCGTAAACTTGCGTAATAGAGGGCCTTCATTAAGAACACTATTTTGATTGGGAAAAGATTAATCCTAACTCGGATTATTTGTGAAATATCCAGGCTAAGTCTAACAGTTTTCCGGAGTATTAAAGGGCTGCATTTAACACCCAAACTTTAATAAAAGGTAACTAAATGAATGAGTACAGCAGTGCTATCAAGCGACGTATTGAGTCAACGGCGATCCTGTTAACTGAGGCCAAGATGAAAATGGTAACCGCTGAATCCTGCACCGGGGGTTGGATTGCGCAAAGTGCAACGCAACTGGCGGGGAGTTCTGGTTGGTTTGATTGTGGGCTTGTTACCTATTCGAATGAGTCCAAGCAACATTTATTGGGAGTTAGCCTGCAAACACTGGAGCAGTTTGGTGCGGTCAGTGCTGAAGTCGTCAAGGAGATGGCGCAAGGGGCAATCAGGCAGTCACAGGCGGATATCGCCGTTGCCGTTAGTGGTATAGCTGGACCTGCTGGGGGTAGTGAAGCAAAGCCGGTGGGAACAGTCTGGATCGCCTGGTTAAGGAGAGGGCGTGAACCAATAGCTCAAGGTTTTTTGTTTCAGGGTGATCGTTTGGCGATTCGTCATCAGGCTGTACTCAGCGCGTTAGAGGGTATTGAGGCGTTTTTTTAAAAAAGTCAGACAGGGGCTAGGCGGGAGTCAACAAGTATGGAATAATACTGTTGATACATACAGTAAAGTGCCTTTAGTCTTCAGCATCAGAGGCAGGTTCACAACTTGTTTCCAACTAATTTAGTAAATCAAGCAATCGTATGAGGTATCAGAATGGATGACAACAAACAGAAGGCGCTCGATATGGCCCTGTCTCAGATAGACCGGCAGTTTGGTAAGGGCTCTGTTATGCGCATGGGGGACCAGGAACGGGCCGACGTGCCATCCATTTCAACAGGTTCTCTTGGGCTTGATGTGGCATTGGGCCTGGGCGGTCTGCCCAAGGGGCGGATTGTAGAGATATATGGCCCTGAATCCTCAGGTAAAACCACGTTGACACTACAGGTTATTGCCGAAGCTCAAAAGGCCGGGGGTACTGCTGCTTTCATCGATGCCGAACATGCGCTTGATCCTGGCTATGCAGAAAAAATTGGTGTTAATGTAGATGACCTTCTGGTTTCACAGCCGGATACAGGTGAGCAGGCTCTGGAGATTGCAGATATGCTGGTGCGCTCCGGTGCTGTAGATGTGCTGGTCATCGACTCAGTTGCAGCCTTGACGCCCAAAGCTGAAATTGAGGGCGATATGGGAGATTCCCATATGGGGTTGCAGGCACGTTTGATGTCACAGGCTTTACGCAAAATTACCGGAAACATAAAACGATCCAACTGTCTGGTTATTTTTATCAACCAGATTCGTATGAAAATTGGAGTGATGTTTGGTAGCCCTGAAACCACGACCGGTGGTAATGCCCTGAAATTCTACGCTTCAGTGCGTCTGGATATCCGCCGCATAGGCGCGGTTAAGAGCGGTGATGAGGTGATTGGCAATGAAACTCGTGTGAAGGTGGTTAAGAATAAAATGGCCCCTCCGTTTAAGCAGGCGGAGTTTCAGATTTTATATGGCTCAGGGATCTACCGCCTTGGGGAAATTATTGATCTTGGTGTAAAACAGGAGTTGGTGGGTAAATCTGGTTCCTGGTACTCCTACCGAGGTGACAAAATTGGCCAGGGTAAGAGTAATGCCGCTCAGTTTCTGGCTGATAACCCCCAGATTGCCACTGAAATTGAACAGCAACTACGTGCGCAGCTCCTGGGTGAATCCGATCCGGCTCAGGAAAAACAATTGGAAGAGGCTGATCTCTAATTCAAATAAAACTCACAACTGCCCCTCAAATCAGGCGAGCAGCGATGGATCTGCTGGCCCGGCGTGAGCACTCGCGTTGGGAAATTCAGCAAAAATTAAATAAAAGAGGGGCTGGTGACCTGCTCGACTCTGTGCTGGATCGTCTGGAGCAAGACGAACTGCTCAGTGACCGGCGTTATTGTGAGGCGCGAGTACGTTACCGCACTACTAAGGGATTCGGGCCGCTGAAAATCAGAGCGGAACTGCTTCAGCGTGGTGTGGCAGCTGAGCTGATATCAGTCTGTTTGCACAACGATGACGACCGATGGCTGGCGGTGATTTCCCAGCTGATTGAACGAAAATATGCTGAAAAAGCGGGTGTTGACCCGAGGTTTAAAGCTGCTCAGCAACGGTTTTTACAGCAGCGAGGTTTTACCTTTAGCCAGATTCGACGTGCTTTGAGTGAATGATTGGCTTGTAGCCGTGTTGTATTGTTTGCAAGAGAATAATTGCTTCCCGCGTTGTTATGCATTTCCCTATACCACCGAAGCATAATAGACCCTGCTTAACTGAGGACTTTGGATTGAATTCAATAAAGATAGCTTTTATCGGTCTGGGTGTAATGGGTTATCCGATGGCCGGGCATCTTGCACAGGCAGGGCATTGTGTCACGGTTTATAATCGCACCCAGGAAAAAGCCAGTCGCTGGGTCAACGAATACGCTGGTCAGCAGGCCGGAACGCCAGCAGAGGCTGCACAGGATGCTGATGTTGTTATAGCCTGTGTTGGCAACGATGAGCATCTGCGTGCTGTAACGCTTGGCGAGTGGGGTGCCTTTCAGACCATGAAGCTCGGTACTGTTTTTGTGGATCACACTACCGCCTCGGCAATGCTTGCCAAAGAGCTGGCCAAAGCGGCGAAACAGCAGGGGTTCCAGTTTCTTGACGCGCCGGTTTCTGGAGGTCAGGCAGGAGCTGAAAATGGCATTCTGACGATCATGGTTGGCGGTGAGCAGCAGGTTTTTGAACGGGTGACCCCACTCCTGTACACCTATGCCCGCATGGCTCGGCTTATGGGTCCTGTTGGCAGTGGCCAATTGACCAAGATGGTTAATCAGATCTGTGTTGCAGGGCTGCTTCAGGCGCTGTCTGAGGGCTTGAATTTTGCGGAATTGGCAGGTCTGGATGGCGAGTCTGTGATCGATGTTATCTCCAAAGGTGCCGCGCAATCCTGGCAGATGGACAATCGCTATAAAAGCATGTTGGCGGGAGAGTTTGATTTTGGATTTGCCGTGGACTGGATGCGCAAGGATTTAGCCATTATTTTTGAAGAGGCAAAAACTAATGGTGCCCGCTTACCGGTAACTGAGCAGGTAGATCATTTTTACGCCAAAATTCAAGATGATGGCGGTCATCGCTGGGATACCTCAAGCCTGATCAGTTTATTGCGCAAACGCAACCTGGAATAGGTATTTGAACTTGAACCGTATCTGGGAATTCACTGGATCTAAATTGATCTATTCTCGGAAATAGCAGCCTGAGATGGTTTTTCCTCATGATGAGCACCTGAGTCCGATTATCATCGGTATGGCAAATTATACTGTTTTGGTATCGATAGCCTCCTGCTAAGGCATAGTGTTTCCGGAGTCTCTATTCAGTCTAAAACGAAAAAAAGAACAGCGCAGATCACCAGTGCTCCCATAGGAAAGCTACTGGTCAAGTTGACGGGACCTATGGTGCTGGGCATTGTTTCTATAATGATGCTTGGTGTGGTTGATACCTATTTTATCAGTCGCTTGGGTACTTCTGAATTAGCAGCTATCAGTTTTGCATTGCCAGTATCGCAACTTGTCGTCAGCATTGCACTGGGCTTGGGTATGGCCATGGGCGCACTGGTGTCTCGTTTGATCGGCGCAGGCGATGTTCAAAAAGCAGCACGTTTTATTACCGATGCTCAGATATTGGCTGTGCTGTTGGCTGCGAGTATTGCTGTGGCAGGTATTCTTTCAATTCGGCCGCTCTTTATTTTACTCGGTGCCAGTGCAGATCTGCTGGTTCATATTCATGACTACATGCTAATTTGGTATGCCGGAGCTCCGTTTTTTGTGCTGACATTGGTTGGAAACAATGCGTTACGTGCCATTGGCAATATCAGGTCATCAGCGTATATTTCTGCGTTTCTGGCGATACTGAATGGAATTCTGGATCCGCTGTTAATCTTTGGAATTGGGCCCTTTCCCCGGATGGAGATGGAGGGTGCTGCGCTGGCCACGGTCATTGCCTGTGCCTCAGCATGGGTATGCTCTCTCTGTGTGCTGGCGGTGAAGGAGCAACTGATCGATTTTTCCCTACCAAAAATGAGCCACCTTCTACCAAACTGGGGAGAACTGCTGAGTATCGGTGTGCCCTCAGTGGCGGCTAATCTGATGACGCCCATCGCTGCTACTTTTCTAGTGGCAATGATTGCGCCCTTTGGACCTGAGGCTGTGGCTGGGTTGGGGGTGGGCAGTCGAATTGAGGCGCTGAGTCTGATCGTGGTATTTGCACTTTCCTCGGTACTACCGATGTTTATCGGGCAAAATATCGGCGCGGGGCAGGGCCATCGTGCCTGGCAGGCGCTTGGTTTCTGTTTGCGGTTCTGTCTCTGGTTTCAGGGGGGTGTTTATCTGATTCTGATAGTGTTGGCACCCTGGATAGCCACAGCATTTAGTGACAATCTGCTGGTAGTCGGTGTAGTCCGTCAGTTTTTGTATGTTCTGCCTCTGAGCTACGGTACTCACGGAGTTGTGATTTTGACGATGGTCTCTTTGAACGTCTTGAAGCGCCCGCGTACAGCACTTTTCGTGACAATCATTCGACTATTGGTACTTTACCTTCCACTGGCCTGGCTGGGATCCAGGTTTTTCGGCGTGACCGGCATGTTTGCTGGTGCCGCCATTGGAAATATCATAGCTGCAATTTTTGCATATCGTATTATTCGCCATGTTTTCCTGCAGCAGGGGTTGATCCCAGACTAGGAACGAAAATAAAAAAGTCTGTTTAGGCAGTGCTCTGGTCACTCACTTATCGTTCAGGGGTTTCCAAATATTTGAGAGAGATCTGTCCGGAAATTAGCCGTTCCTTATCATATTTTGAAAACTTTTTGATCCGCAACTCAAGTTTAAGTGCATCGCTTTGTGACTCTGCCTGATGCTGCCATACCAGTGTTAGCGGCGCTTTGCCTCGCAGGTATTTTGCTCCTTTTCGGTTGCCAGACCGATGCTCTTCCAGTCTTCGGTTTACATTTTTCGTTATGCCTGTGTAAAGGCTATTATCCCTGCAACGAATCAGATATAGGTGCCAATCATGATCACTCATATGATTTTCACATAAAAGTTATGGTGGAATGTTATTCTGAGATTCTCGGCAGAACAGTTTGCCTGGTCTGACCATTAGCACCAGCTGGCTTCATTCTGAGGATTTTCCAGTAGCTCCATGACATTGGCCTCGATAATGCGGTAACCGACATTTCCGAATAATTTTTGTCGCCCTTCATTAAGAAGCCAGGTGGGGCTGCCCCCCAACTGGTGCTCCTCTTTCTGTGCCATATCACAGCACAATGCTGCCATGGCGGTACCATTGTTTATTCGTTGTTCAATTTCGACTATGGGAAGGCGGATGGATTCGGCCAGTTCATACAATATATTCAGATTACTGATGTCTCTTGCATCTCGAAAAAATGCGCAGCGTACATTCCAGGTTAACTCTTCAAAAAGAGTACGCTTATTTTGGGTGATTTTAGAATCAATGATGGATTCATCTTCGAGCAACTGCACTGCTTTTAAAAAAAGGTGGGTTGTGGCTGATGAACGTGGTCGGCAGAGGTTCCATACCTCAGGGTTGATATCAACCCCCGGGTAATTGTGGCAAACATCCAGTACATGCTGGCTAAACCCCTGATATCCACCCTTATCGCTCCAACCTTCACCAATTCTACTTTTTGTACAGCCGAAAAGATTGATGAAGTGATAGCTGATTTCGATACGGTCCGATAGCTGGGCTTTTAGCTCATCCACGCGAATTTGGGAGATGTAGGCCCAGACACACAGCAGGTCGGAAAAGTAGGAGATATGTATGGGTGACATAGGTCAGGATTTAGTTTCTAGGCACTGCCTGATTTTATCGAAATTATTGGCAATGACATAAAGGTTTTTATACCCCATATCTTGCAAGGCAACGGCAGAAAGAGCAGCTCTTCCACCGGTGGCACAGTGAAGAAAAATTGTGGTGTCTTCATCAGCGCAAAAATCACAGATCTTCATTTCAAGCACTCCCCGGGGGATACTGATAGCGCCTTTCAAGCTGGCCTGTGCTACCTCTGCCTTTTCTCGAACATCGATCAGTAGCGCATTGTCTAGTTTGCTGATCATCGCGCTAGCTTCTTCCGCACTGATACAGTTTGTTCTGCCTTTGGCAGCTTCAATTATTTCAACAGGAGTCTTTAGCATATAACTTTCCTCTTTTTGAGAAGATCGTAAGTTCATAATTCAGCTGAACCTTACGCTACTTTATTATGCCCTGTGCATTAGTAAATAACTACGCTCCACTGGCTTATTAAGAATCTTTTGCGTCAAAAGCAACCCTAGGCTAGGGTGTTAGACGTTGCGGTTTCACTTTTTGCTCCATTAGTTTTGGGCAGGCTAGTCATAAATAATGAGGTTTTGCAGATATGGAACATTTTAGTCAACTTACTGATAAGCTGAAGGATTTTATCCTTCGCCAGAAAATGTATTTTGTGGCAACTGCTGATGCACAAGGAAGGGTTAATATATCACCAAAGGGTGGTGATACATTACGTATTCTTTCTCCCCATCGGGTAGCCTGGTTGAATTTGACGGGTAGTGGCAATGAAACCGCAGCACATATAAGGGCGGTTAATCGTATTACCCTTATGTTTTGTTCTTTCGATAAACAGCCCTTGATCCTGCGCCTTTACGGACAGGCTCAGGCGGTTCATAAACAGGATGCGCACTGGGAAGATCTCCTGAATTTGTTTCCCGATGTTGATGGTGCGCGACAGGTATTTGATGTCCGTATTGACCTGGTACAAACATCCTGTGGCTACCAGGTGCCATTTTTTGATTACACGGGAGAGCGTGAAACGCTGAGCAACTGGACTGCAAAAAAAAGTCCTGAGGAGTTGGTGCAGTACTGGAAGGAAAATAATGTCACCAGTCTGGATGGCAAACCCACTGGTATTTGATCAAGCTTGTGGTTTGAGCGGATGCGTGCTGGCTCCTGGCCGTGAATTTTTTTAAGGCTGATTACGTAGTAACCATAAATCCAATCAAACCAAGAACAAACCCTAAAATTGCTCCCATAGGAGGTGCATAGTGTTTTTCTAGTTTCACCTGAGGCGCTATGTCCTGGAATATTGAATAGAAAATACCCCCAGATGCAAAGAGCATAATAGTGCCGACAATTATCGGTGAATTGTTTAACCAGAGATAGCCTGAAACTCCAGCGATAGGTCCAAGCAGGGCCATCAGCAAGAAAAAGGATATGATTGCAATTCGGCTATATGCGGGTGATGAGTTTAATTCTCGACAGGCATTAAATCCTTCAGGAAGGTTTTGCAGTGCTATTAAGCCTGCGAGTAAAAAAGCGGTATCGCTTCCTGTTGCGAATGCAGCCCCCAGTGCTATTGACTCGGGGATAAAATCGGAGAGCATCGCTGCAAGCTGACTGGCTGGTGTATCCATTTTGTTAAAAAAAACGTCAAGGGCCATGAAGAAAAGCCCGCCTGCAACAAAGGATATAGAGGCGGGCAGCGGCTTAAGGTTAGCGATTCCATCGGGTACTAAAACCAGAGCAATGGCAGACAAAAGAGCACCACCCCCAAAAGCGATGACACTATGTCTGAACTCCTCCTCAATCCAGTCAGGGCCAATTTTTTCAACACAGGCCAATATCGCTCCAAGAGGCATAGCCAAGCCAGCGAGCAGTGTTGATACAATGACTGTTAGTAGCATAAGAAAAAATTGATCCTAATTGAGAATGTAGTGTCCATATAACCTATTTTAATGAAGCTAGAATATTGGTTTCAGGTGCAATAGCCTGGGCACGAAGAAAAGCCGGGCGAGCCTTTAAGTGTGCTATATAGCGCTGAACCTGAGGAGTGTATTGTTCATGAAAGCCAAGCAACTCCCCTAGTATTAACGCATATCCGACACAAATATCAGCGATGGTCATGCGGTTATCGCAAAGAAATTCGCGATCTAGCAGGTGTTCGTTTATGTGAATAAGCCTGCTGATAAACCAGGTTGCATAATCATCAGCAACTTGAGGTGAGCGGCGTGCCTTGGGTTCTAGCAGGGTGTAGCGAAGAAAAATTGTTTGCGGGAAGGTAAAGATGGCATCGCTTTGGAATAAAAAGTTGATGTAATTTCCATATTCAGGGTGATCTGGTTTCAGGCTAAACTTAGTTTGCTGATAGCGCTCTACGAGATAGAGACAGATGCCTGATGATTCGGTCATGGAAGTTTTGCCATCGGTAAAGTAAGGCACGGTACCTATCGGGTTCAGGTCGATATAACCTTCGTGTCGATGGCGTGGTGGAAATAGCATCACCTCAAGGTCGTAATCAATCCCCATCTCTTCCAGCGCCCATAGTGGGCGTAGTGAGCGTGCGTTATAGCAATGCCATAGTTTCGGTTTGACTTGTTCTATCATACATTGTGCTCCATTTGTCCCGTTGAAGTTGAGATGACCACTTAAGCTAGAAAACGAAAGCATAGCCAAGCAAGCCCTGGGTCGTTACTCTGTAACCGGCTACAGTGCTAATCTGGACTTGGGCTTGATCGCTTCAAGAAGCGAAGGAGAAATAATACAAGTTACGTTTTTACCTTCCAGTGGTACTATGTTTGCTGCGGCTTCGGTTTATTTTGCTAGCCTTCCGGTGCGCGCAGATTAAAGAGTATGGCCGATTTGCTATAAATTTTAAACACAGTAATGACTAAAAACATTTAAGTCTCAGCAGGTGCCTTTCTCTCTTCATCGAGAGGAAACGGCCTCGTCGCCTAATGTTAAACTTTCAGGAAAGTCAACGTGGTAACAGTTGGACACTCAAAAGAGTTTTTGCTTTGGTATGCCAAACTACAGCAACTAGCCATCAATAGTGAGTCTCAATGGCTTGTGTCAGCCAGTCCAGAAAAGCATCTTGCTGGATATCGTAAGGGGCTTAGCCCTGAGGATGAGCTTGCTGAACTAGATGAGATGGCTCAGTGGCGAGGTTGTGGTTGCGGTGGTGGCTGATCAGGGTTTGGCTTAATCCCAAGAAGCTTCAAGCCTGCAGGTGAAAGTTGGGGGTGGTAGTATTAAGAGGGTTTTCTATGCCACTTGGGTATAATCGCGATTATACTGTTTTATCACTGATCATTGCATGATAACGATACAATCAGTCAAAGAACCTCTGATATAACGCTATACATAGCAGATCACGGTTCAATATTTGATCTGTTGGCTGCACGTGAGAGGTCTTAACTTGATCAGAGTTTATCTAATAACAAACAGGGGGAGATGATGAGTTCAGCCATTGGCATTGAGTTGCCGGAAGAAATTATTGCTTTACAAACGGGCATCGAAGCTTTCGTTAGAAAAGAGGTCATCGGTCGGCATGAGAAACACCATGATTTGCTGAGTAACCCACGCAAAAAATTTACCGAAGAGGGAGGCTACGCTCCAAAAGTTGTTGAGCTGATTCGCGAAATCCGTATGGCCTCTGCTGAAGCGGGCTACTTTAATATGATTACACCAGAGTCTCTGGGTGGCTCCGAAATGGGATTGTTGGCCTACTACTGTGCTTGGGAACGTATTTTTCACACCTGCGGTGCCCATAACTGGATGTGTGTCTATGCCCTTAGTCACTGGGCTTTTGGCCCCAGCCCGGTACTAACCAAAATCACTGACCGCGCCCGAGATCAGGTGCTGGAGGGGATGGTGGCGGGTAAAACCTCGATGTGTTTTGGTTTATCCGAACCCGGTGCAGGCTCCGATGCGGCTATGCTTAAAACGCGTGCTGTAAAAGATGGTGATGGGTGGCTTATTTCTGGTCGGAAAATATGGACCTCCAACTCTCCGCAAGCTGAATATTGTATTGTCTTTGCAATTACGAACGCCGAGAAAGCAAAGAAAAAACAGGGGGGTATCAGTGCCTTTTTAGTACCCATCAATACACCGGGTTTTGAACGTGAAAGTATCATTAAAATGCATGGTGAAATCGGTGGGGATGAGTGTGCTATCGTGCTTGACAACGTACGAGTTGAGCCCTGGCAACTTGTTGGTGAGCTTGATAAAGGCTTTGCTATTGCCCTGTTTGGTGTCTCGCTTGGGCGTGTTTACAACTCTGCCCGTGCAGTGGGTACCGCACGCTGGGGGCTTGAGCTTGGTTTTGATTATGCTGGCAAGCGTGAAGCCTTCGGCAACCCCATTTCTGACTACCAGGGTGTTTCCTTTCCACTGGCTGACTCTGCAACCGAAATTCACGCAGCACACCTTTTAGGTATCAACAGCTGTATGCTGCTGGACCAGGGTAATCGCGCAATCAAAGAGCTATCAATGTGCAAGAAATTTTCTGTGCAGGCTGGGGTAAGGGCTATCGACCGGGTGATACAGGTTCATGGTGCGATGGGTTTTACCAATGAGATGGGTTTAATGGATGCCTATCACTCATTGCGGACGATTAATGTTGCCGATGGCACCAATGAGATTCTTAACAAGACTATTGCACAACGGATGTTAAAGGGTGATCTGGATCTTTAACCTGATTTAATCAGGTATGCGTGGCTTATGTTGGAAAGCTCTTATGCTGATACTGGAGGAATAAAATGGCCTATTCACCTTTTGACTTAAGCGGAAAAGTTGCCCTGATTACCGGCGGTAATGGCGGCATTGGATTGGGAATGGCGCAGGCTATTGCTGCTGCGGGCGCAGATATTATCATCTGGGGAACCAATCAGGATAAGAGTGACAGGGCCGCTGAAACTCTAAAAAAATATGCTGTAAAGATTCTGACTCAAAAGGTGGATGTCAGTCATGAGGAAAGCGTGGTGAGCGCCATGCAGCAGGCGGTGGAAAAGATGGGGCGCATAGATGCCGTATTTGCAAATGCTGGCATCTTTACCCCCATACCTTTTCTCGATGTAACAACTGAGCAGTTTCAGCGGGTGCTGGATGTTAACCTGAAGGGCGCATTTTTAACCTTGAGGGAGTCTGCGCGGCATATGGTTGAAAGAGCAAAGCAGGGCGATGCAGGTGGCTCACTAGTCGTCACTGCAAGTATTGCTGCAATTGATGGCGCAGCTGCTAACGAGGCCTATGCTGCCTCCAAGGCTGGGGTAGTAGCTATGATGAGAGGTATCGCTGTTGAGTTCCCTCGTTATAAAATCCGCGCAAATGCCATTCTACCCGGCTGGATCTCCACTGAAATGTCCAGCGACCTGCAGGACTCGCAAGCCTTTATGGATCGAGTAATCCCCCGTGTGCCCGCCCGCCGCTGGGGTCAACCAGAAGATTTTGGCGGCATCGCTGTTTATCTAACTAGCGATGCATCGGCATTTCATACTGGGGATACCTTCGTGATTGATGGCGGTTATACGATTTATTAGTGTTTATGAGGAAGGGGTGGATCAAATGATCCCGGATTGTTTTCGAGTGTTTTGGTTAAATATCCGGGTTGGTCAAAAGATGTTTTTGTTAGTTGAATACCTCAGCATAACGTACCCCTTTTAATAGGTTTTACAGCCCTTCTGGAACGACTACCTGGGGCAGAGTTCTCGATCAGTTTTACCTGTTTTGCTGCGGTAACGGACACCTTGCTCTTCTGATTTGCCGTTCACCAAAAACAAGTCAACCACGTCGGTTATCTTGCGCTTACAGCTCAATCTCAACTACCGCCTTCATGTAATATCCGGGCCAATAATGTAGAGTCTATGGAATGTCTATGGGGCGCAAAAATCATTGTCACTCATCTGTGATAAGAGGGAGCTGGATTTTTTATAGAACAAGCAGATAAGTGCTGGAGCAGAGTACCTGCTCCAGCATCAGCTAGATATTAGCTTTTTGGGTCCAGATTTTTTAGTGCATCTTCATCAGAGGAGACTGCCGTGGTTTTTGTTGTGATTGGCTTTTTCCGTTTAGGTTTTTCGTTGGAGTCTGCCAGAGGGGCAGCTTTTGGCGGGGTGACCGCTGCTGTCGCGCTATCCTCAAAATCTTTAGCAGTTTCCTTGGCCTTAACCACAGCGGCCGGTGCTTGTTCCTGATCAGGTGTTGGCTTGCTATCTTCCGGTTGATGCGGTTTGACAGTCGGCTGTTTCTCCACAGTTTCTATTTCTAGAGTTTGTTGCTGTGGTGCTTGTTGCTCTTGTTGTTGTAGCTCTTTTTTCTGGACAAGCTGTTTTTGGCGCTTGTGTTCACGCGGATCATTGGATGCCCGTTTTGGTGCGCTCTGTCGAGGTTCTTCAGGTTTTTGTTTCGTTTTTGGTTGAACCGCCTCTTCAGCGGCAACAGCAGTTGCGGGCTTTTTTTCCTTCGCGGGGGCTGGCTTTCGAGCTGTTTTTTCAGGCACTGAATTGACTGTTTCAGTCTCTGTTTGTTTCGAGTCGGCAACCGTTTTCTTTTGAACAGAGGGCTTGGTAGTCTCGGTAGGGGCATTCTGTGCAGCTACCGGTGCGCTTTTTACATCGTCAGATGCAACCACAGTGTTCTGAGACTTTTCAGCAACAGGTTTAGCGGATAAGGCTTCTGCTGGAGCGGTGGTTTTTGGCATGCCCGCTTCCTGAGAGGTTGCCGGTTCTGTGTTATTCGTGGTCGGGATGCCCGCTCGGGGTTGGGGGCTGGCTGTTTCGCTTTTTTCAGTCACAGCCTGTATTGGTTCGTCGGTTGCCTGAGTGCTGGCTGCTTTTTCGTTTCTACCCTGAGTCGATGGCGACCTGGATTTGCGACTCCTCGGTTTTTGATCCCGCGCACTGCTGTTTTTTTCATTGCTCTCTTCGCCCGTGGCACTATTTCTTACCACACTTTGTGGCTCAGCGGTTTTAGACGTAGTGGGGGACTGCTCGATTACAGTATCCTGCTGCTGCTGATTGCGATTGCGCTCTCGTTTTTGTGGCGACCTTTTGCCGGTCCTGTTACGGGGTGCTTTTTCGCTTGCTATTTTATTGCCGCTAGGTGCTGTTTCACTTGTGGTTTCAGTGTTGTCGCGGTTGCTT
>JQIA01001270.1_pt1 | contig 13581 bp, 8 predicted proteins | sample 811431 | NCBI WGS metagenome assembly JQIA01 (sample SAMN02998118, study PRJNA258478) | marine sediment metagenome | biome: marine; feature: seafloor; material: sediment; isolation source: oil-polluted sediment collected from 3 locations (0.5 km, 0.7 km and 0.9 km)... | place: USA: Gulf of Mexico ... | reverse complement strand
GGCAGGTCTGGATCCGCCAGTTTGAGGTGGCAGGGCTGATCTTCCTCATGGTTGGTGCTGGAAAGAAATACCGACGATAGCTTATCGAAAGTGATCACCCCGTCTGGTTTTGGGTAATCGATCTTTGGACTAGATGCTGCATCCTTAAGAGTGCTGTGGTCATGCTTTTTATCGTGCAGGGTAAAGGGCAGCTTACCCCCAAAGATATTCTGATCGATAAAGTTGAAGGAGCCGCCCATCATGGTGCCATACTTGTGCAGTGCGGGCCCAAAATTACGGCTCTTATGCAACTCTTCATGTATGCTGGAAGCTTTGAAGGCATCGCTGAAGCTAGTTAATTCATCACCAGCACTGCCTGCTGCTATCGCGTCGACAACTGCCTTCGCAGCCAGCATGCCAGATTTCATCGCAGTGTGTGTACCCTTGATTTTTGCAAAATTCAGGGTGCCTGCGTCACAGCCGATCAACAGTCCGCCAGGAAATGTCATTTTGGGCAATGAATTAAAGCCACCCTTTGCGATAGCCCTTGCGCCATAGGAGATGCGCTTGCCACCTTCAATGTGTTTTTTAATTACCGGATTTTGTTTGAAACGTTGGAATTCATCAAAGGGGCTGACGTGGGGGTTTGAATAACTCAGGTCGACGATCAGCCCGAGAGCAACCTGATTGTCGTCTGTGTGGTAAAGAAAACCACCGCCAGCGGAGCCACTTTCATTCAGGGGCCATCCTGCCGTATGAACCACCAGCCCTGGCTGGTAGTTTTCCGGAGTGACATCCCAGAGTTCTTTGATGCCGATCCCGTAGTGCTGGGGATCTGCATCTTTATCAAGGTTAAATTTACTGATCAACTCCTTGCCAAGATGCCCGCGGCAACCCTCTGCAAAAAGGGTGTATTTAGCATGAAACTCAAAGCCAGGCTGGAAGCTGCTCTTTTGCTCCCCATTGGCAGAAACTCCCATATCACCAGTGGCGACCCCCTTGACGCTGCCATCTTCGTTATAAAGCACCTCTGCTGCAGCAAAACCTGGATAGACCTCAACGCCAAGCTCCATAGCCTGTTCTGACAGCCAGCGACTTAGATTACCTAGGCTAATAATGTAGTTACCCAGGTTGTGCATCGTTTTTGGTATCATCCAGTTGGGCATTTTTATGGATTTTTCCTGGTTACGCAGCAGGTAGATATCATCGCCTATGACCTCAGTATTCACCGGTGCGCCGCGCTCTTTCCAGTCCGGAAACAGCTCATTGAGGGCTGAAAGCTCGAGTACTGCGCCGGATAAAATATGAGCCCCTACCTCTGAGCCTTTTTCAACAACGCAGACGCTAAGCTCCTGCTCAGCTTGCTGCGCTAACTGCATAATATGGCAGGCAGCTGACAGGCCTGCAGGGCCTCCACCGACAATGACCACATCCACTTCCATTGATTCTCTTTCCACGGAAACCTCCTATCCTGATAAGTTAAAGCGATAATGATTCGATATCTGTTATAAATATGGAGCGCATTATACTTAAATGAGACCTTTGCACGGAAGCTCTTTTGTTCCCATACCGTGTTAAAAACGTACTCTTTCGATTATTTCCTCGAGTAAATGCCCCCGTTGTGTGCGTTTGTGCCTTGTCTGAAACAAAATCCCCTTCCGTGCAAAGGTCTCAAATAACAAAGAAACTCAAAACCAAGGGAATGGTATAATGCACAAAGCCTGTGGCGCAAAATCGTTCGGATTTGACCAGTAATTGGCCCGCCAGGCCTTTAAATATTCAATTATTTCTGTATAGTTAGCAAACCCAAATTTGGGGCGGGGATGAGCAACTCATGACCCCGATTTTTTTAACAGAATTTTTAATGGTAACTCTATGAAAGTACTTGTCCCTGTCAAGCGTGTGATTGACTACAACGTGAAGGTGCGTGTCAAGTCGGATAATTCGGATGTTGATCTGGCGAATGTAAAGATGGCGCTAAATCCCTTTTGTGAAATTTCAATAGAAGAGGCGGTGCAGTTAAAAGAGAAAGGTATCGCTTCTGAAGTAATAGCTGTATCCATGGGCCCAAAGGTCTGCCAAGAACAGATTCGTACTTCGCTGGCTCTGGGGGCTGATCGCGGCATTTTGGTGGAAACTGACGAACAACTACAGCCTTTAGCTATTGCCAAACTACTCAAAGCGGTGGTCGATCGCGAACAGCCTGAGCTGGTCATTGTGGGTAAACAGTCCATCGACGCAGATAACAACCAGACTGGTCAGATGCTGGGTGCTTTAACGGGTATGTCTCAAGGCACGTTTGCCTGTAACCTGGATATAGCTGACGGAAAAGCGCGAGTGACTCGTGAAGTGGATGGTGGTTTGCAAACAGTATTGCTGGATCTGCCAGCTATTGTAACGGCAGACCTGCGCTTGAATGAGCCACGCTATGCCTCTTTGCCAAATATTATGAAGGCCAAGAAAAAGCCGATGGATACTCTAACCCCAGAAGAGCTGGGTGTGGATATTACCCCAAGAATCACAACACTCAAGGTTGAGCCTCCTGGGGAACGTCAGGCAGGTATTATTGTTGATAGCGTTGAGGCGCTGGTTGATAAACTGAAAAATGAAGCAAAGGTGATCTGATGAGCATTCTGGTATTAGCCGAACACAATAACAGCGAGCTCAATCAGGCGACGCTGAATACCGTTGCAGCTGCGGCTGCTATTGGTGGTGATATTGCGGTGCTGGTGGCCGGGCACAACTGTGCTAGTGTCGCAGAAGGTGCAGCAAAAATTGCTGGCGTGAGCAAGGTGCTGGTTGCTGACAATGCTGCCTATGAGAACATGCTGGCAGAAAACGTAGCCGCTCTGATAAGTGAAGTGGGTAAAGATTATGGCCATATTCTGGCTTCTGCCACAACCAATGGTAAAAACATTCTTCCCCGTGCAGCAGCGCTTCTGGATGTAGCTCAAATTTCAGAAATTATTGAGGTTGTCAGCAGTGACACTTTCAAGAGACCTGTTTATGCGGGTAATGCTGTTGCCACAGTACAATCATCAGATCCCATCAAGGTGATTACTGTACGTGGTACCGCTTATGATGCAGTAGCAGCAGAGGGCGGTTCAGCAGTAATAGAAGCTGTTGATGTCGTAACGGATGCTGGTATTTCGGTATTTGAGAAGGAAGAGCTGGTTAAATCTGATCGACCTGAACTCACGGCAGCCAAAATTGTAATCTCTGGTGGCCGTGGCATGCAGAATGGCGACAACTTTGAACACCTGTACAAAGTCGCTGATATTCTGGGCGCGGCGGTAGGTGCTTCACGGGCGGCCGTGGATGCTGGTTTTGTACCCAATGATATGCAGGTCGGACAAACGGGTAAAATCGTTGCACCAGAACTGTACATCGCTGTAGGTATCTCTGGTGCCATTCAGCACCTGGCAGGCATGAAGGACAGTAAAGTTATTGTGGCGATCAACAAGGATGAAGAAGCGCCAATCTTCCAGGTAGCTGATTACGGCCTGGTAGCTGACCTGTTTAAAGTTCTGCCTGAGTTTGAAGAACTGATACAGAAGTAATTATCGATAGCAGATCATCGATGAGGTGTCTGAGTAATTTTTTACTCCGACACCTTTTTTGCATTTAAGAAGTGAAAATTAGCCCAGATCGGACAGTGATCAGAAGGCTTTTCCATCCCCCTTATCTGGTAATCAATCCCCACTTGCACGCAACAGGCCGCAACAGATTTCGTGGCCAGTATGTGATCAATACGCAGCCCGCGTTTCGGCTTATTTTCAAAACCTCTGCTGCGGTAAGAAAACCAACTAAAACAATCAATTGTGTCTGGGTGGTGTAGCCGGTAGGTGTCTTTTAATCCCCAGCCCAATAACTGCTGATACCACTCTCTCTCCTCTGGCAAAAAACTGCATTTACCTGTTTTTAGCCAGCGTTTGGCATTTTTCACCCCTATACCAATATCGCGATCCTGAGGGGAGATATTAAAATCACCCATGATAACTACCAGATCGGAGGGGCTAAAATTATCGTTAAGGTAGTTGATGAGGTCCTGGTAGAACCTGCGTTTAGCCGGAAACTTGACGTCATGCTTACGGCTTTCCCCTTGGGGGAAATAACCATTGATAACGTTCAGGGTTCTGCCATCAGCTAACGCAAAGGCTCCGATAATCAACCTGCGCTGGGCATCTTCGGTATCACCTGGATAACCCCGATAAATAGTTAGGGGCTCCTCCTTGGCAAGAAAGGCTACACCGTAATGTGCTTTTTGGCCGTGGTAGTAAGCCCGATATCCCAGGTTTGTGATCGCTTCTATAGGGAAATCTTGGTCAGAAACCTTTGACTCCTGCAGCCCGATCAGGTCTGGAGAGTGCCTCTCTATAACCTCTTGTAATTGATGAAGTCGCGCCCTTAATCCATTGGTATTAAATGATATAATCTTCATTATATTAGCAAGTCCTGTGGTTGTCAGCAGGCTTTTATTAAACCCTGACTACCTGGCTATCTAGTGTGCCATCGGGAAGTAGTGTTAACCAGCGAAAACCAGAGGATGCCCCCGTATCAACCCTGAACTCATCGGATCCCGGCAAAAACTGTCGCGGACAGGTGGCTGGCGCGCCCATCATTCTTATCCCCGCAACTTCGGATTCAAACTGCTGGTGTATATGGCCAAATACAACCGCTTTTACGCTACTATATTCAGCGATCAGATTGATAAATTCAGCCCCGTTCTGCAGTCCTATCCTGTCCAGCCAGCGGCTACCAATGGCTATCGGTGGGTGATGCAGGAAGATGAGTGCGTGTTCGGCGGGTTGGCTGTCCAGCAGTCCCCTAAGTACCTTGAGCTGCATGGCATCCAGCCTGCCTCCGAGTGAACCATTGAGGCTTGAATCAAGAAAAATCAGTTGCCAGTTATCAACTACCAGGTTAGCTCTGGCTTGGGCGCCAAAACTGCGGTTTAACAGCCGGGGTTGGTCGTGATTACCCGGCAAATACCGTATTTTGCTATCCAATCTCTTGAGGCGCTTTTTGAGATATCGGTAAGCTTCGGCGCAACTCTGCTCTTGCTCCTCGTCCGCAATATCGCCACTGATAACAATCAATTCCGGTGTTTCAGTGACACTCTCTAGGGCAGCGTTCAGTACAGTATCCAGACTTCTGCGGATAACCCTTCCCTGCATGCAGGCTTCAGGCTCAGCCCTTAAATGCAAGTCAGTTATCTGCAGTAGTCGCATTGATCAGGTTCCTGATCAGAACAGTCGTAGGCTCGGTTACCCGACGTCTCATCTGTTGGGCAAGATATCCTTTAGCTTTTGGTCCATCTCACGCAGAGTTTTTTCGGTAGTCTCCCAGTCAATACAGGCATCAGTAACAGAAACACCATATTTAAGATCGTTGGGATTTTCAGTCATCTTCTGGTTACCCCAACCCAGATTGCTTTCAATCATGATCCCTATGATGGATTGGTTTCCGTCGACAATCTGACTGGTAACATTCTCCATTACCAGAGGCTGCAGGGCGGGGTCTTTGTTCGAATTCGCATGGCTGCAGTCGATCATGATATTTTGTGGCAGATTCGCTTTCTCCAGTCTTTTCTCAGACAGGATTACATTGACTGAATCGTAGTTTGGGCCACTACCGCCACCACGCAACACTATGTGTCCATAGTTGTTGCCGCGAGTACGGATGATAGATACCTGACCCTGCTGGTCGATGCCTAAAAAACTATGGGGGCTTGAGGCTGACTCTATCGCATTAACTGCCACTGAAAGATTACCGTCGGTTCCGTTCTTAAAGCCCATTGCAACCGATAGACCGCTGGACATCTCTCTGTGGGTCTGTGATTCAGTGGTTCTGGCACCTATTGCTGACCAGGAGATAAGCTCTTGCAGATATTGCGGTGAAATCGGGTCCAGCGCTTCGGTTGCCAGCGGTAGACCTATCTCTGATAGGTCTATCAGGAGTTGCCGACCAATATGTAGCCCGGTTTCTATATCGAAGGAATCATCCATGCCAGGATCATTCACCAGTCCTTTCCAGCCAACCGTTGTTCTGGGTTTCTCAAAGTAGACTCGCATCAAAATCAGGAGCGTGTCACTGAGCTCTTCAGAAAGTTTTTTTAGTCGGGTTGCATAGTCTTTGGCAGCATCAACATCATGGATTGAGCATGGCCCTGTAACGACAATCAAACGGTTGTCCCTGCGATCAAGAATATCACGAACTGCCTGGCGCCCCTCGAGCACAGTTTTCTGGGCCCTGTCGGTAACAGGTATTTTTTTCTTGAGATCTGTTGGCGTAATAAGGACATCTTCGGATATTACGTTAACGTTGATCAATGTATTGGATGTCATCTCTGTGCCTTTGCTAGATTACGGGCGCTATCTATGCCACTTTTAAAAAAGTGGGTCTATGATATAGAAAAACCCCTGCCAGAACACTTGTTGAGTGCAAAAAAAGCTCTTTTCAAGGGCTGGATAGTTCCAGAAAATACAGTTGGGGCAAAAGATCTGTCATCAGTTGGCCTGTATAGGGGAGGAGAGATTACTTGTTCCCAACTCCTGAGCAAGCAGGCTTTTGCGGATCGATTAGTCGAGTCGGTAGAGTCCTGGTGGAGGAAGCTCTGCGGCTTCTTGTTCAGGCGGTTTATTATCTACAATATGAGCTTGTGTTTGGATGATTGGCCAGACAGGGTGAAGCAAACTACCGGAGGAGGGCGCTGCAAACTCTCCGGATTTATCTGTCTTTTTCAAGCAACCAAGCAGAGTGAGCCCTTTAATGGCACGGGTTGTTGCAACATAAATTAGGCGAAGGCTCTCGAGTTTTTCCTTGATCGATTGTTCACTTTTTACATACTGGTAGACCAGGTTTTGTTCATCACTTCTGGCAGAGATAGGGGCCAGAATCAATTGCGCATCACCACACTTGGCAACGCGCTCATGCCATAGGAGTAACTCCTGAGCATTGCCCGCTGGTCTGCGGTCAAGTCCTGGCAATAGCACATGGTCAAACTCAAGTCCCTTGGCTTTGTGAATTGTCATAATGTGCAGGTTATGCTCTTTTTCGGATGGGGCCGGGGCGTATAACCGCTGCAGTGCACGCATAAAATCGGCAAGGTTTTTTAAACCTCCTGCCGTCTGATGTTGCTCAAGCAGGTTGAGAAATGCCTGAACTTCAAGGTGCTCAGTGTCTGCAACCAGAGTTGCAGGGCCTCCCAGTTGTAACCAGATCCCCTCAAGCCACTCCCGCAGTGGCTGGCGGCAACGATGATAGATGGCACGTTCCAGTACCGCTTTTATATTGGCAAGACGATTTTTCCCATCATCACTTAAACATGCAGTCACCTGATCTTGCTTGATTCTACTCCAGATAGAAATTCTTGAATCTTTGCCGTGCTCACCAGCAACAACCAATAGGTCTCCAAGCGTTAGGCCGCACCAGGGGGCTCGGAGCAGGGAGAGCCAGGCCAGCCTGTCAGTCAAGTCAAGGAGTGCACGTAAAAGATTAAACAGGTCAGTGACCGCTGGTTTTTTCGCCAAAGGATCAAGATCCACTGAGTTCCAACCAAGACCAGCCTGTTGCAGCGCAGGGATAATAGCCCGCAGGTGAGAGCGATTCCTGACCAATATCGCAATGCTATCCCTGGGGCTTTGTTGCTGGATTTTTTTAACTAGATAGACCACCTGTGCGGCTTCTTGCACTCTTTCGCTGTCGTTATTGCAGATGTAAAGATCAACCTGCTGACCGGGCAGGTCCTTTTTGATCGCCCAGGAGTTGCTATAGTTAACGGCTCCCCGGGAGATATCTGCCTGAACTGGAAAGGCTTGGCTGAAGGTATGGTTTACCCATTCAACCAAACCTCGGCAGGAACGAAAGTTGGTTTTCAGATCTAGTGAATTCATGGTTGCGCTGCCTATGCCAAACTGCTGTGCAGCTAAAAATAGCCCAACGTTAGCATTGCGAAAACCATAGCAGGACTGCATTGCGTCACCCACAATAAAAAAAGATCGCCCATCACCGGGTTGCCAACCTTCCGTGAGTTTTTGAAGCAGATCAAATTGTGCAGTTGATGTATCCTGAAACTCATCAACCAGAATATGACTGATCTGGTAGTCCAGTTTTAGCGCCAGATCTGTGGTTTCTGAGAACCCTCCAAGCGATGCGCGTGCAGCAATGCTGATCTGTGCGTAGTCAACCTGCCCCTGGTCCCGAAACACCAGCGTCAACTCAGCAACAAGGCGGGGCAGTATCTGCATCAGGGCTTTTAGCAGCTGCCACTGGGAGTCCCCATAGCAGGGACTTGGCAAATAACGGAGCTGTTGCAGCATCTCCTGTAACCCCCTGTGCTGCGCCATTGAGTTGATCAAAGCAAGTGCCTGGCTTTTGATTTCTCTTGACTCTCCAGTAGTTGATCTAGCCGACCCACGTGGTGCTGGAAAACCTTCGTTTTTCGTCAAACGTGCACGCCATTTTCCATTTTTGGTGATTAAAATATCCAGCAGCCCATGCCAGAGCGGTAATTCCTGGATTTCGCATCCTGGCAGCTCCTGGATATCTCGTAACAGAGCAATCGGAGAATCTGGATGACAGCTTACAATTTGATCGGCCGCATAACCTAAAACAGGGAGTAGTTGCCCAGACCAAGGCAAAAGTGCATCGCGGGTATCCTGCAGTGATTCCTCAGTGACCGACCTGAGATTGCGCTCAAGCTGGAGGCGCAACCTGTCAGGATTTTCGCCATGACCTACCAGCCAGGGGAGCCACTGTTCTCTATTCGCCAATAGGTTTTGTAGTAATGACTCTATCCGGGCAGCCTGGTTGTCCATTTGGGATAAAAGCACCGCCCATGCGCTTTTAATTTCAGGTTGATGGGCTCTGCTGATAAAACCGAGAATGGCCGTCAGATATAGACTATGGGGGTCATCAGCAATACTTACCGCAGCACCCATGTGTGAAGTCAATGGCATGCTGCGTACAAGGTGCATACAGAAACTGTCTATGGTCTGAATCTTTAACCGGTTTGGATTCTCTACTAACGACCAGCCCAGCTTCCGGTCTCTTGCCAATACCGCTAACGCCAACTCACGGCTCAAGGGAGATTGATCAGGTTGACACGATGCGGCGTCAATAAGCGTATGAAGAATTCTGTCACGCATTTCAGCAGCAGCCTTGCGAGTGAAAGTGATCGCCAGAACCTCTTCGGGTCGTTCCACTCTGGATAATAACTTGAGCACTCTGTGGGTGAGAAGCTGAGTCTTCCCAGAGCCTGCAGGGGCGGAGACAGCCCAGGAGTGATCTACATCGAGTGCTTCAAGCCTTTCTGATTCGTCTGGTAAATTAGCTATCAACTTGATTTAACCCTGATGCGCTCATCATTAATTCGACACAGGGATTGCAGGTGGCAATACCGGCAGGCACCTATTGCCGGGTTAACTCTGGCCACCCCGTTCTTGAACTCCTTGAGCAGGGTTGCAATGCTTTCACGCCAAAGATTTTCTATCTGTTGCCAGGTGGTTGGCATATGCCAACCACCTATTTTGTCAGGAGTTTCTATGCCAGGTGCTAGATCAGGTTGAGATGAGATCCCCAAAAAACGGTGTTCACGGGCGTTGATTTTGGCAAATGTAAGGGCTACGACTCCAGGGACTGTTTCTGAATTGCCAGATAAATTAAAGCCCATGCAGTAGAGTGGCAACTGCGGATCCTTAGGGCGCTCACCCTGCCAGCCTGCGAGAGAGCAATCTCCCGTTTTGTAATCGATCAATATTAACTCGCCAGTTTCCACCAGCTCGTCGAGTCGATCAATACGAATCCTGAACTGGTCACCTTCAATTTGAATGATTTTCTCCTGCTCCGTGGCCAACACCCTGAATGGCTGCCGCCTGGCTTCCAGCTCCAGCCAGCGGTCAAGCTGAAGGTGCAGTCTGTTTTTCTCGGCATCAATAAAAAGCTCGGTGGTCAGATCAGGACGTTGCTGTATCAAATCCTTCATGGCCAGATCCACTGCATAATAGATAGCCGAAGTGATCTGTGCTGCGCTGGCTGTTACCAGGGTTTGATGGTTTTTAAGCTGCTCCCACAACAACTGCATCGACCGATGCAGCATCTGCCCACGTTGCGACTCTGAAATGTGCCATTCTGGTAGTCGTTTTTCTCGGGCATTTAAACGGTGGATGGCAAATGCCTTGAAGGGACAAAGTGACTGGTTTTTAACCATCGCTGCGCCACCAGGCAAAGGTTCCTTAGTAGCTTTTAGTGCTGGGGCCATTGAATCTTGTAACCAATGGATAGATGAGCCACCTCGGTTAGGGACACCCCATAAAGACACAGTCTTTTGCGAGCGCAACTCTGAGTTGTCAAATATTGCCAACCCGTTTATCAGACTGCTGGGCCGCAGCGGTTTATCGCCCTCCCGGCGAGAGTAACTTACAATCAGCTCTGATGTTTGCTTCTGGTAGTTTGTCATCAGCAGCTTAGCATACTCTAACTCTGCGCATGGGTCCGAGTGAGGCATCTGCCGTTTGCGCTGTAGGGAAACCGGTAAAAAAGGATTCGGGTTAACCGGCGCGGGCCATTGGTCATCGTTAAATCCTGTTATCCAGAGAGCATCGAGCGGTAATCCCAGGCACTCTAGTGTGCCTAATACTTGAACAGGGCAGTCTGCAGATTTAGCTTGAAAAGCTATATTTTCTAGCAAGATATCCAGTAATTCTAATGCTTTTTCTATATTAACAGGGCCATAGAGTGGGTCAAGGGTTGCAAGTTCAACGAGTGCGTTATTCCAGCGATCGCGTTGTTGAAACTCTGTGCTGCTCAAGGTTCGCTGCCCGGGCCAGCCAAGTGCTAAAATCTGCTTTGAAAACAGGGTTCCCCAGCCAGATAGCTGTAGGGTATTACTCGATATCTGATCCAGTAACTGGCTAAAATGATTTAATGCCTTCAGGTATTGCTTAGCCATCTCACCAGAACTTTTCCTCAAGGCAGCTTTAACATCAGCTAAAGAAACCATTGGTTTGCATTCGCTGGCAAGAATGGCCTGGGCCTGAATAATGGCCTCAGCGCAGCGCTCATTATTGAGAAAAAAGGGTTGCCATAATAATAAAATCCCCGTTTCCAGACCAAATAGTGGCCTATTCAGGTCCAGCACTTTTCTGGTCGCAAAAATCAGGGGTGCTTGCGCGAGAGTTGGTGCCGCGCTGATATTAAAAACGGAGTTTGTCTGTTGGTTTCCGGGGGTCAATAGCTCGGGACACAGAATTGATTTTAATATCCGGTTAACCTGTGTGCGTCGTTGGTGAATGTCAGGCACCAGAATACAAAGTTTCTGATTCGGATTTTTTGCCAGCTTTTGTTTCACCCAACGCCCAGCTGTTTCAATTTCATCGTTGCTAGACTGACAAGCAGCTTGGTGGGGCAGGGTATTTAAAAGCTGAAAATCTGGTTGCCCCATGCTCTGTGAGGCTGCCTCAAGCAACCGCCTATAAAGGGGTGGGATACGAATAAAACCCAGCAATATAATATGTGGAACAAGACTCAAGCGCTGCTTCTCATAGGCTGAGATCAAAGCCTGTACCTGATCGATGTGAGTGATGAATTTACGTTGTATACAGGCTTTTCGATATCGCGCTAACCAATCTAGAAAAAGTTCATGGTCAGTGTTATTGCTATATTTTTGAGGTTCACCTGAGTCTGATGGGTACAAACCCAGTAGACTCACGGCTTCAAATGCTTTAACCGATGTAGCATGGGGTGTGACTAAAAAGGCAGTATCATCATTTTCGACAAGGCTATTCCAAAAGAACAGCTCCTGTGTAGCGCTCAGCAAAGTACCTACGCTACCGTAGGGTCTTTCTGTAACGGGCAGTTGTTGCCAACAAAGTTGAATCCATTCATCCATTGCGTAAATACCGTTGACTGGCTCACACCTGGCCTGATCAAAACGGCTTAAAAGCGATAGTTTTAGTCGATGATTAGAACTAATTATCAGCGTTTTGTTGTTGGCCAGATTTTCAAGAAGGTGGTTATTAAATAGTTGGTTGTGCATTCTAATGTCAAACCAGCCTGTTTCGTTTTTCGCTCACACTGCAGCGCTTGGTGCACTTGATCTGGGCATCATCTTAACTTTTCTGCCACTCAAGTGCACCGGTATCTGATGAATAGATTGGGTGATGGCTCAGTTGATCAGTGTAAGCTCATACTCAGAGTGGGCAATAGGGAGGGGTTATTAAATTGTCTTAGGTGTCACCAAAACAACCCCTATTTCCTGTAATCTTTATTACAGGAAATAGGGGTTGTTAGGTTAGTATACTTAAATACATTGGATATGATCACATAAAGAGTTATCACTACCACAAAAATTCATCTCTTCTTTCTGTTTGAAAAATCACCGATTTTAGAACTACAGCCGAATAAGCAGGCCCACTACAGGCCCCTTGATATGATTACCATTAGATCTTTTGAGGATATTGAAATGACCGATGTTAACAGATACGCGAGGATGGATTGGGAATTTTATACCAACAGTAAAAAATAGTGTGGTAATCGTATCCGTCCTCAGATCATAAAAGAACTCAAATTCTGAGTAAGGAGTGACCGTTCCCAGGTCATAAAATAGCTGAAGTTCTGAATAAGGAGTGTCCTCAATGATTTCTTCAAGGCTCAGTGGCCGAGATAGTTCAAATGCAGGACGGTAACGAAAACCCTTGGCGATCTGCCCCATTCTATACTCAAGCCGTGAGCGATGAGAAAAATGCCAACCATCAAATTCAGATCGATAGACTAGTGCAGCCCTAAGTCGATCATCTCGTCGAGATTCTCCATCAATTTTAGGATAATATGCAAAGTACCCAAGATGCCATCGGCTGTGGTCATCTATTTTTGATGTAATACCAAAATATCCAAGTTTACCCTTATAACTTTCGTAGACATCACCCCCCGCAGCTATAATGCTGTATCCGTTATCCAGTTGTTTGGAAAGTATAACTCTGCCAATAAGAAGATTGTCGGCATGTGTAAAACAGCTGATTAATAGTGCAGAGCTTAAGCTCAATATAACCAAAAAGCGCTTCATAATATTGTTATTTTTTTTAAAGACCTTGCTCATCGATTCGCCCCGGTCTACACCTGAACTCCTTTCAGGAAAATAGTGAAGTAGACCAAGGGCGCTTTATTTCGGTGCTAACGCTTATTCCTTAAACTTGGGTTTGCGCTTTTCACGGAAAGCGGTCACCCCTTCAAGGGTATCTTCGTTCATAAACAGGAACGGGAAGGCATCCATTGCGTAGCGCATATCATCTCCACCCAGTCCCCGGTTATAGGCCGACTTGGCCAGCGAAATGGCCATTTTCGGTTTGGCGGCGATTTTATCGGCTAAAGTCAGCGCCTCTTCCATCAGCTTGTCATGGGGTACTGTCCTGAGAGCGATTCCCAGTTTGCATGCTTCCTCAGCGCTGATAGATTCACCCAACATGCTCATCTCTTTAGCTTTGGGACGACCAACAATCTCGGCCAAACGTACGATGGCAAAGCCGGGAAGTAGACCAAGATGGATCTCCGGAACACCAAATTTAGCGCGATCAGAAGAGATAATAAAATCACAACTGATGGCAA
>JQIA01001269.1_pt1 | contig 13585 bp, 11 predicted proteins | sample 811431 | NCBI WGS metagenome assembly JQIA01 (sample SAMN02998118, study PRJNA258478) | marine sediment metagenome | biome: marine; feature: seafloor; material: sediment; isolation source: oil-polluted sediment collected from 3 locations (0.5 km, 0.7 km and 0.9 km)... | place: USA: Gulf of Mexico ... | reverse complement strand
ATGTTGGGATCATCAACCTTAAAGTATCTGATGAAGAAACAACGCGTGTTTGTGAAGAGTTGTACCAAAACTTACAGGCGGTAAATATTGACGTGCTTTATGATGATCGTGATACAAATGCAGGCGGAAAGTTCGCTGATATGGATCTAATTGGTTTGCCTTGGCAAGTGATTGTTGGACCGCGTGGACTTAAAAGTGGCGTTGTCGAGTTGAAAAAACGAGCGACAGGCGAAAAGCATGAAGTATCCTTGGAAAGCGTGATGAAGACACTGACAACGGATATAAAAGACATAGCACAAGGCTTCTAATGTTTTCACCTTTTGAAAGATTGATCGCATTTCGGTATTTACGAGCACGCAAGCAAGAAGGCTTTGTCTCGGTTATCGCAGGTTTCTCATTTTTTGGGATAATGCTCGGCGTTGCCACGCTGATTATTGTGATGTCTGTCATGAATGGGTTTAGGCAAGAGTTATTCACGCGTATTCTCGGCTTAAACGGCCATATGAATGTGTATGTTGCTGGCTCTTCAATCAATGACTACAAAGTACTAAAAACAAAAGTTGAAAAAGCCAACGGCATTCAATCTGCTGTTCCTGTAATTGAGGGGCAAGGGTTATTAAATGTTGGTGGTGTATCAAGTGGTGTTCTTGTGCGCGGAATGACCTCGCATGACTTTATGATCAAAGAAGTCTTCTTGGACGGAATCGTCTCTGGTGATGTTATGGATTTCTCAGGCACTAAAATTGCCATTGGGAATAAGATGGCAGAGAAGTACAATCTGTTCCTTGGGGATGAAGTTGTTATCCTTGCCCCAAAGGGAAAAGCATCTCCATTCGGAACAATTCCACGCTCTCAACGCTTTAAGGTTGGCATTATTTTCGATGTTGGTATGTACGAGTATAATAGTGGCTTTGTCTTCATGCCTCTCGAGACTGCACGCAAGTTCTATCGCTTGCCAGTGGGTAGTGCCTCATATCTTGAGGTCGTTACAAAAGATATAAATGATCTTAACTACATAAAACATAATCTTAATAAGGAACTTGAAGCAGGGGTTTCTGTTTATGATTGGCGGGATGCGAATAGTTCATTCGTAAATGCACTTGAGGTTGAGCGAAATGTTATGTTTCTTATTCTTACGCTCATCATCATCATTGCCGCGTTTAATATTATCTCAAGTATGATCATGTTGGTAAAAGACAAATCCTCAGATATTGGGATTATGCGGACAATTGGTGCATCTCGAAAATCTATGCTCAAGATATTTATCCTAACGGGTGCAAGTATAGGGATATCAGGAACCATTGTTGGAGCAATCCTTGGAACTGCTTTTGCGCTGAATATTGAAACCATCCGTCAATGGATACAGGGGTTAACAGGGACAGAGTTATTCTCTGCGGAAATATACTTCCTGTCTCAGTTGCCTGCTGTTGTAAATTGGAATGAAGTTTCCTCAGTTATTCTCATGGCTGTTGTTCTTTCAATCCTAGCTACATTGTATCCTGCGTGGCGCGCCGCGCGTATGAACCCTGTGGAGGCATTAACGTATGAGTAATATACTTAAGCTCGAAAATGTCTCTAAAATTTATGAGCAGGGAGGTAAAAAACTCTCTGTTTTAAATGGGGCATCATTTGAAGTGAATGCTGGTGAGATTGTAGCTCTTGTTGGACCAAGTGGCTCAGGTAAGTCAACACTCCTTCATATAGCCGGGTTGCTAGACTCGCCATCTTCAGGAAAAGTTTTGATGAATGGACGTGACATCAGCACATGTAATGATGATCAGCGTACGGAAATTCGTCGCCATATGATGGGCTTTGTTTATCAGTTTCACTATTTACAGCCAGAGTTCTCAGCCCTTGAAAATGTTGTGATTCCACAAATGATTGCAGGCGTGAATAAGAAAGAAGCGACAAATAAGGCTGGGCATTTGCTAGGCGATATGGGCTTATCTGATCGTGCCGAACATCGTCCTGGAATGTTATCTGGCGGAGAACAGCAACGTGTTGCCATTGCACGCGCACTTGCAAACGATCCTCAGCTTTTAATGGCTGATGAGCCAACTGGTAATCTCGATCCTCAGACATCGGATAAAGTGTTTAAACATCTTTTGGATAGAGTGAGGTCTCAGAAAATTGGAGCACTGATCGCAACTCATAATATGGATTTGGCGCATCGTATGGATCGTATTCTAACAATTCGTGATGGAAAAATCACTGAATTCTAGGCATTCAAAAGTAAACCTGGAGCCGTTGTATGTGTTGTGTTCGGTCTACGGTGTACTGTTCCATTAAGCCCTTGCCCACGATCTAAATATAATCGGTGGCGTGTTACATCTTGCGTTTGTGCGCTCCAATGTTGTGTGTTCGGTTTCTGTCTGTAGTGGTGATCACCATTTGGTGTTGCATCACAAAGTCTCAAGAATTCAGTAGCGGGTCGATTGTAACTGCAAAGAATACGCGTCATCATCCCTGTTTCTTCATTTGCATCATCATAATGCCAATCACTAAAGCCTTCTTCTCTTCCAAATTGAATGCCTTCAATAAATAGAAAGGGGTCATGATCTTGTGACTTAAGAAGGTCTGTTTTAATTTGGTTGGCTGCATATTGTTGGTCTTGTGTTAAGCCAAGATGTGGAAGAATATCAGTAAATGTTTCCAGCGTAAACTCATCAGAGTCTTGTTTAGAAAGCTGGATATACTCAGAAATTTTCTGCGCCACTCCATTATAATCGCCCTTTAGTTTACGAGGAAGAACGAGTACATCATATTCCTTATGTCTGTTAAATTCCGCGGTAACAATGCCGCTCATTGATTCAACAATTTTCAGTCCGTCATATCCATTTGGGAGGTATCCTAAATCTTTCATAGCGATGTTATACACTATAGCATTATGGAAAGTCAATATATTCATAATATCAGAATAGTGGACAGCTTAAGGTTTTTCCACGACATGTCTTTGACAAGAATGGCGTAATCCTTAAACTAGCGCCATGCCAGACGAAAAAAACCATGATCAATTCATACATTTGCATGTCCATTCTGCTTATTCCCTTGCAGAAGGGGCAATCAAAGTAAAAGACCTTGTCAAAACGTGTAAAAATAACAATATTCCCGCGATTGCAGTTACAGATACAAATAATATGTATGGAGCAATGGAATTTGCATCGGAATCAGAAAAAAATGGCGTACAGGCAATATTGGGGGCGCAAGTGGTTGTCGGCGCAAGTGAAGAACAGCTTGTACTATTGGTTCAATCTGAACAGGGCTATCGTAATATATGTAGACTTCTAAGCGATGCATATATGGATGAAGATTCTGGACAGGGATTTAAAATTTCATTTGAGAATCTTAAAACATTTAACGATGGTCTGATTTGTTTGTCGGGTGGCGTTGCAGGGGCTGTTGGCCAGCGTTTGCTTCATGGACAAGATGATGAGGCAAAGAAGTATCTTTTAAGTTTAAAAGAGATGTTTGGGGATCGCCTATATGTAGAGTTACAACGACACAATCTTGCGGAAGAGGATAGAATTGAAGATGCGCTAATTGAGTTAGCATATTCAGAAAACATTCCACTTGTTGCGACAAATAATGCCTATTTTGGGAATAGAGCAATGCATGAAGCACATGATGCGCTGCTGTGTATTGCCGATGGACGCTATGTAACTGAGGATGAACGCCGTCGTGAAACCAAAGAGCATTACTTTAAAAGCGCAGAGGAAATGTGTGAGCTGTTTGCTGATCTTCCAGAAGCAATTGCAAATACAGTGCACATTGCCAAACGGTGTCATTATCTTCTGAAGAAAATAGACCCAATCTTGCCTCCTTTTGAAACTGAAGGTAAGCGCACAGAATATGAAGAGCTAAGAGAGCAAACAAAAGCAGGACTACAATGGCGCCTTGATAATTTCGTATTTATCGAAGATACAGATGATGTAGAAAAGAAAGAGCTTACAAAGACATACTTCGACCGTATGGATTATGAGCTTGAAGTTATTGAGAGTATGGGTTTTCCAGGCTACTTCCTTATTGTCTCCGACTTTATCAAATGGTCAAAAGAACAAAATATTCCCGTTGGACCAGGACGTGGGTCTGGTGCGGGATCTGTGGTAGCGTGGTCTCTAAAAATTACGGACCTTGATCCTCTGAAGTTAAATCTTCTATTTGAGCGTTTTTTGAATCCAGAACGTATCTCAATGCCTGACTTTGATATCGACTTTTGTCAGGATCGACGAGACGAGGTTATTCGTTACGTGCAGGATAAATATGGGCATGATCGTGTGGCGCAAATTATAACATTTGGAAAGCTTCAAGCTCGTGCTGTTGTACGTGATGTTGGGCGTGTTTTACAAGTGCCGTATCCCGTAGTGGATCGTATTGCAAAAATGATCCCCAATAACCCCGCAAATCCTTTGACGCTAGAAGAAGCGTTAGAACAAGATCAGGATTTACGCAATGTACGTCATTCAGATGAAACACATGATAAGCTAATTACGATCGCACTTCAACTTGAAGGCTTATATAGACATGCCTCAACCCACGCAGCGGGTTTGGTAATCGGTGATCGTGCGTTGCATGAATTGCTACCATTATATCGTGATCCACGCTCAGATATGCCTGTTACACAATATAATATGAAATATGTTGAGGACACAGGGCTTATTAAGTTCGACTTTTTGGGCTTAAAAACAATGACCGTTGTTCAAAAGTCTGTGGAGCTCATTAAAGATAAAGGCATGGATCTTGATATCCTCTATACAGATTTAGATGATAAAAAAACCTATGATCTTCTTTCTCGAGGGCATTCTACAGGGGTCTTTCAGCTAGAGAGTTCAGGGATGAAAGATGTCCTCAAAAAACTTAAGCCTAACCGATTTGAGGATATTATAGCGCTTGTAGCTCTTTATCGTCCTGGTCCTATGGATAATATTCCAACCTATATTGCAATTAAGGATGGTAAAGAAGAAGCCGACTATATGCATCCATTGCTAAAGCCTGTGATTGAAGAAACTTTCGGAATCATGATCTATCAAGAGCAAGTTATGCAGGCGGCGCAGGTACTAGGTGGTTATACGCTTGGTGGCGCGGATATTCTCCGACGCGCCATGGGTAAAAAGATCGTTGAGGAAATGGATAATCAACGACAAATATTTACGTCAGGGGCGGAAAAAATCCATGATGTTCCTAAGGAGCAATCAGATCAAATCTTTGACCAAATCGCAAAGTTTGCGGGCTATGGATTTAATAAATCACACGCGGCGGCTTATGCGCTCATTGCGTATTGGACAGCGTGGCTAAAAGCTAATCACCCTGTTGAATTTATGGCGGCATCTATGACACTCGATTTGGGGAACACTGAAAAGCTGGCTATTTTTAAGCATGAACTAGACCAAATGAGTGTCAAAATTCTTCCCCCTGACATCAATAAATCGCAGGTCGTCTTCTCTGTGGAAGGGGATGCCATTCGTTATGCACTCGCAGCACTCAAAGGTGTTGGTGAAAATGCAATGGCATGCCTTATTGAGGAAAGAAATAAAAACGGTGAGTTTAAGTCACTGGACGATTTTATAACGCGTGTGGACTCAAAAACACTTAATAAGCGTCAAATTGAGCGCTTAGTTGCAGCGGGTGCATTTGAAAGTCTTGTACCAAGTCGCTCTCAGGTTTACGCAAGTGTTGAGCTGATGTTGGGTCACGCGGCTAGATTGGCAGAAGAACGTGAAACGGGGCAAAATAGTTTGTTTGGGGGCGAGAGCTCTGATATTGACGCCCTACCACCGTTGCCCACTGTCCCAATTTGGGATCCCTTGGAAAAACTTAGTTATGAATTTGAGGCGGTGGGGTTCTATTTATCTGCACATCCACTGGACACGAAGTTACAGCAATTCAAGCGCTTAAGAATCAAAACCTATATGGATATTGTAAATATTTTACAGGGAAAATCCTCAACACGTGAAAAAGTGGCTGGGGTCTTGATTAAAAAACAAATTAAAGTATCCGCAAAATCAGGAAATAAATACGCCTTCCTACAAATATCAGATACCTCGGGGATCTATGAGGCAATGGCATTCTCCGAAACCATCAGTAAGGCCAGTCAGTTGCTTGAGGTTGGTCGGTCGTTATTGTTTACTATTGATGCGGAATACAAAGATGATCAATTACGTTTATTGGTACAGGATATTATTCCGATGGAGGAAAATCTTGATCAGAAAATATCAGAAGTAAGGCTTGTTCTTACGGAAACAAAAGATACGAATAAGGTCGCGGAAATTCTAAAAGGACAGGAAGGGGGAGGCCGATCTCGTATCTTTATGAGTTTTGATATAGATAGTGATTTTGGCCCTAAACATATTGAAATGAAGCTGCCTCATTTTTACGATTTCACACAGGATGTGCGACGCGCGCTCTATAAGGTTGAATCTGTTAAAGCAATCAATGAGCTGTAGACTATTTTTTTAAAAGCTTTTATAACTGTTTGTAGGTTAAGCACATACACGAAAAGGCATAATAGCATGGTAAATATAGACGCATGGTCAGTATCAGAGCATGAATTTCCCCATGAAGGAAGCACACAAGATAAGCTTGTTTTCTGTATTCGGTATGCTCTTTTAGCACCTTCAATATACAATACACAGCCATGGCAGTTTGAGGTTAAGGGCGCGGAATGTCGTCTTTATGCTGACCGACGTTATGCGCTAGCCGTTATTGATCCAGATGACCGTTCGCTTATCATTGCTTGTTCAGCCGCACTGTTTAATCTTCGTATGGCAATTCGTTATTTTGGATATTCTGAAGATGTTTCGTTTATTCCGGATGTTGAAAATGAAGACCTCTTGGCAACTGTTAAGTTTGGTGAAAAAATTGAGTCTGAAAATGATGAAGATCGGGACCAAGATATATTCAAAGTTGTCACTGCATTTGAAAAAAATCACGGTGCATTTTTAAATAAAGCTGTTTCACAAGAAGATATTGATGATTTTAAAACAGCCTGCTCTGCGGAAGGAGCGTGGTTATATGTTTGTGACCAAAACGAAAAAAACCGTGTGATTAATATGGTTGCTGAGGCTGATCGTATTCAATCCATGACAAAGAATTTTAGACGTGAGCTATGTTTATGGACAGATAAGAGACGTGTAGAAAGTAATGATGGAATGCCAAATTATGGGATGGAGTTTTCCGCAATGATGAATCAATTTACACCTCATATTCTACGCAGATTTGCTGGTCCTGACAAAGAAGCTGTAACGGATTCTGGCTTTGCAGAAAACGTGCCATTGTTAGCAATCTTAGGGACTGTTTCTGGTGGAGCAGTTGAGCGGATGATGACAGGACAAGCTTTAATGCGTTTATGTTTATTAGCTCAATCAAAGGGGTTATCTATCTCTACACTGAACCAAGTTTGTGAGGTTCCTGAAATGCGCCTTCGTCTACATGATGAAATTAATCAGCAGGGACGTGCGCATATCATCTTACGTCTAGGTTATGGCGGAAAAATCAAGCATACGGCACGTAGACCTCTCGAATCGGTTTTAAAGGTGAATGGTATACCATATGTAGTACCTCCTTCTGAGAAGGCTAAAGTTGGCTCTAAACGTAAGTTCTGGCCGTTTAAATAAGCTGTTCTTGGGTTTATATTAGCTTTATCTTGACATTTTCATTGTTTACGCATAAAAAAGTGATCTGATTTTTGATAGCAGGAAATATTGTTTTGTTGTTATCTATAAACTTAGAGGGTAAACATGACGGATAATTCAGCTAAGCTTAAACTGGTTGATTTGAATGCAGATAATTTTTCTGGATTTAAGGAAATGGTTCTCCAGCAAGCAGATCATCATTTTTGTGACTATGTCGGTAGTGATGAAAAATTCCTAGAAGAAATTACAAACTCAGAATCTCCTGCTCACGTTATGTTGGCATGGAGTGAAGATAAAAATGATTCTGTTGGATATGTACTTTATAATAAAATGCATACCTTAAAGGGGTCTGAAATCTATATAGAAGATATCATTACACGTGATAGCTATAGAGGCCTTGGTGTAGGTGCATACTTTTTCGATCAGTTAAAAGCACTTGCAAGGGAAGAATCTCATTCGGCTGTTTCATGGGTTGTTGCAAGAAATAACGTGCATGCAATTCGGTTTTATGAAGAGCGACAGAATGCAAAGCCTCGTAACCATGTGGGTTATGACTGCACTGACTCTCTACTAACGAATGTATTTAATGAGCAAGGGCATAATACCACTACAGTAACACCTTTAACGGAGGCACAAATACCTGATCTCATGGGGTGCGAATCTAATAAATTATCGCCCAATCAAGCCTCTTCTTTGCGGAGTGCTATTAGACAAGATCATGTACAGACGTCGATTTCACGCGATAGCAATGGAAAGCCACTAGCTATCCTTGTGGCTAACGCCAATTTTTCAAGTTTCAGAACGGTTTATGGGTATAAAATTGAAGTTCTTGAGTTGACGGATAACAAAGAACAGGCAATCAACGCGTTTAGAGACCTTAGCGCCGATTTATCGGAAAAAGCTATAAACATAGATCGTGATGGTCATATGGTGTTGTTTATTGATCCCGCTTCCGAGGCTCAGCAAGAATTTGTGGTGAATATTGAGGGTGAGCCTTATAAGATGTCTGATCACGAAAATTCATTCCTTGATCCTTATGCTATTGATGCCGGTGTTATTTACGGAAACTCAGCCAAGGCAAAAGAGAGTATGCCTTCAGAAACGGTACAAATTTTTATTCCTCAAGTTCAACCTATTTATCGTTGACATGTTTGCTTTAGAATATAATGTTTTTCATAGGATTTTTAAATAGGACGGGCAATTTTAATGACACTTAAAACAGCTATATATAAGAATGAAGCAGGCTTAAACCATAACACTGGTGAAGGTCATCCTGAAAGCATTCTACGAATGAAAACGGTTTTTGATCAAATGGATGTTGCTTTTCCTAAAGAAGGTAATGACAATATCCAATGGGTTGATGCGAGTAAAGGTTGCGCTGATGATATTATTTTAGCGCATGACCCCGCATATTTAACAAGTTTATTAGAAAGAACAGCATCTCTTAAAGATGGTGATGAACCTATTTGTATTGATGATGATACACGGCTGTCATTTGGCTCTATAGACGCTGCACTCTATGGCGTTGGTACGGCCTGTAGCGCGGTAGATGATATTCTAAATAAAAAATACCGTAATGGGTTTTTTCTGACTCGTCCACCTGGACATCATGCTTTGAAAAGTACATCAATGGGATTTTGTTTGTTTGGAAATATTGCTATAGCAGCAAAGCATGCTCTTAAGCAGAATGGTGTTAAGAAGGTTGCTATTATTGATTTTGATGTTCATCAAGGTAATGGAACAGAGGATTTAGTAAAAGATAATGCTGATATTCTGTTCTTTTCTATCCACCAAAGCGACATATGGCCTTATCTTCACAACGAAGATAAGGGGCCTCACGGTACGATCTATAATATAGGAGTACCAAAGAAGAGTGATCCTAAGCTGTATCATCAAATTTTTGATGATAAAATAATCCCAGCATTAAATGACTGGAAACCTGATTTTATTTTTATTTCTGCTGGCTTTGACGCACATAAAGAAGATCCGCCAGAAGATGTCCTTCTGAATGATGCTCCAGGTCAACAAAACTTGTTAGAATCTGACTTCAGTTTAATGACAAAAAAGCTGATGGATGTTGCCGCTGAACATTGTGATGGACGATTGCTCTCATTTTTAGAGGGGGGCTATAATCCAGAAGTTCTAGCAAGATGTTGTGTAGACCATGCGCAAACTTTGAGCTCTAAAAAATAAACCCTCTTTTGAGTATTTTTTCCTTGCGAAACACGCTGTTTTCCTGTTATATCCGCCTCAAGTAGTTATCAAATTGTTTGATATCTGCAAAATCACATACAGATCAAGGCTGAGTTTACTCATTAAACTTATCCCTCCGGTGCCAATTTTGGTTCCATGATTTGTAGAGGCATAACTGGAAAAGGAAAATATTATGGCTAAACCTCTATTTACAATGCGCGAGCTTTTAGAAGCAGGCGTTCACTTCGGTCACCGTGCACGTCGTTGGAATCCTAAAATGCGTGAATACATCTTTGGTGTAAGAAACGGTATTCACATCATTGATCTACAACAAACAACGCCAGCTCTCACAGAGGCGCTTAATGTGTTGAAAACAACTGCTGCAAAAGGTGGGCGTATTCTTTTTGTCGGTACAAAAAGACAAGCACAAGAAAAGGTAGCTGATGCAGCTGCTCGTTCTGGTCAATTCTATGTTAACCACCGTTGGTTGGGTGGAATGATGACAAACTGGAAAACAATTTCTAAATCAATCAAACGTTTGAAAGATCTTGAAGTTTTGTTGGCAGAAGAAGGTTCTACACGTTCTAAGAAAGAGCTTTTGATGCTTGACCGTGAACGCGGAAAGCTTGACATGGCAATTGGTGGTATCCGTGACATGGGCGGAGCACCTGACGTTGTGTTCATTATTGATACAAACAAAGAAGATATTGCGATTAAAGAAGCAACAACGCTTAACATTCCAATCATTGCTGTGATTGATAGTAACAGTAACCCAGATGGTATTACTTACCCAATTCCTGGTAACGATGATGCTATCCGTGCGATTGATCTTTATTGTGACCTTGCTGTTTCAAGTATTCTCGCTGGTGTTCAGGAGCAATTGTCAAAAAGTAATGTTGATGCAGGCGCTGCTGAAAACATAGATGTAAAAGTACCTGCGGCAAAAGCAGCGAAAAAAGCACCTGTAAAAAAAGTAGCAGCAAAGAAAGCTGAAGCAGAAAAAACTTCTGAAAAAGAAGCAAAACCTGTAGCAGCAACTAAAAAAGCGGCGACAGCATAAGCTGTCGTCACGTTTTAAGTGATCAAGTTAATACAAATATAAAGGACAGATGATGACACAAATTACAGCATCAATGGTTAAAGAACTTCGTGGAGCAACTGGCGTTGGTATGATGGACGCTAAAAAAGCTTTGGTAGAAAATAATGGTGATATGGACGCGGCTGTTGATTGGCTTCGTACTAAAGGTATGGCTAAGGCGGCTAAAAAAGCTGGCCGTACTGCAGCTGAAGGCTTGGTTGCCGTTGCAACAAATGACAATGGGACAACTGCGGCTGTTGTTGAAATTAACTCTGAAACAGACTTTGTTGCACGTAACGATGTGTTTCAAACGTTTGTTCGTACAGTTGCAGACAATGCTTTGACAGTAACAAATGACACAGAACTTAAAGCTTCTGATATTTCTGGTAAATCAACAGAGCAAACTTTAACGGACATGATTGCCAAAATTGGTGAAAACATGGCTTTACGTCGTATGGACAAGCTTACTGTTTCAAATGGTGCTGTTGCAAGTTATATCCATAATTCTGTAGCTGATAACCTTGGTAAAATCGGTGTATTAATTGCCCTAGAATCTGATGGAGACAAAGAAAAACTTCAAGAGCTAGGACGTCAAATTGCAATGCACGTTGCCGCTGTTAAGCCTGAGTTTTTGGATCAAGCAAGTGTTGACCCAGCAGCCCTTGAAAGAGAGCGTAATGTTCTTATCGAACAAGCACGTGAAAGTGGAAAGCCAGACAACATCATTGAAAAAATGATTGAAGGACGTATTCGTAAATATTACGAAGAAATCTGTCTTATGGATCAAACATTCATTATGGATGGCGAAAGCAAAGTTTCAGACGTAGTTGCAAATGCAGCGAAAGAACTTGGTACAGCGGTTGAGCTTAAAGGTTACGTTCGCTTCGCACTTGGTGAAGGGATCGAAAAAGAAGAGGTTGATTTTGCAGCTGAAGTTGCAGCAACTGCGGCAACTGCCTAATCTTATAGATAGCAAATTATTAGAGAATAAGTTGAGCAGCCGCATTGAATTATCATGCGGCTGTTTGTACAGTAGGTAGAATAAAAGAAAAAAGGAGATCATCAGATGACACAAACAGCACTTTCTCCAAATTCTAGTCAAAGCTCTAGTGAGGTATCTCCCATGACATATAAAAATGCTAAGCCGCTATATAACCGTATTCTTTTTAAGGTCTCAGGTGAGGCGTTGATGGGGGATAAAGAATTTGGCTTAGACCCTGATACAGTTGATCGTATTGCTCATGATATAAAAGACGTTGTTGATGCTGGTATTCAAGTTTGTGTCACAGTAGGAGCAGGCAATATATTTCGTGGTGTCGCTGGTGCATCAAATGGAATGGACAGAACAACAGCAGACCATATGGGAATGCTTGGGATTGTTATTAATGCTCTTGCACTTCAAAATGCTTTGGAAAATATAAATGTGGATTCACGCGTGCAATCAGCCATTGGTATGGATGAAATTTGCGAACCATACATTCGTCGTCGTGCGATGCGTCACATGGATAAAGGTCGCGTTGTAATCTTCGCCGCAGGAACAGGAAACCCGTACTTTACATCAGACACCGCTGCAACGTTACGTGCATCTGAAATGAATTGTGACTTGATTGCAAAGGGAACGAAGGTAGATGGCATTTACACAGCCGATCCTATGGTTGATAAGACAGCAACGAAATATGATACAATCACTTACATGGAAGTTCTAACAAAAGATCTTCGTGTGATGGATGCCACGGCTATATCATTGGCACGTGAAAATAAAATACCAATTATGGTGTTCTCAATTCGTGAGAAACAAAACTTTGTAAAAGTTATGCATGGTGAAGGCGAATACACGCTAGTTAAAGATTAATCCTTAAAATAGGAGAGTTTAAGATGAGTTATAGTGAAAAAGATTTAAAGCGCCGTATGGAAGGCGCTCTTGATAACCTGGGAAAAGAATTTTCAGGTCTAAGAACAGGGCGTGCATCTACTGCGATGCTTGACCCTGTACAAGTTGATATGTACGGAAGTAAAATGCCACTTAACCAAGTTGCAAACATAAGTGCGCCAGAGCCAAGGTTGCTTACGGTACAAGTTTGGGATGCAAATGCGGTACAAAGTGTTGAAAAAGCAATCCGTGATTCAGGTCTTGGTTTGAACCCACAAGCAGAAGGGGCCGTTATCCGAGTTCCTATTCCTGAGTTAAATGAAGAACGCCGTACTGAGCTTGTAAAAGTTGCAAAAAATTATGCAGAACAAACGCGTATAGCCGTTCGTAACATTCGTCGTGATGGTATGGATAGTCTTAAGAAGATGGAAAAAGAGAATGATATTTCAGAAGATGAGCAAAAACGCCTTTCTGATGATGTTCAAAAATTAACAGATTCTCAAATCAAAGTTGTTGACCAACGTTTGGTTGATAAAGAAAAAGACATAATGACTGTTTAATAATTGATGTCTGATAAAATGTTCGAAAATACACAAAACACAATCAAGCACATTGCAATCATTATGGATGGCAATGGGCGTTGGGCAAAAGCTAGAGGCTTGCCACGAACGGCAGGTCACAAGCAGGGTGTTGAAGCGGCACGTCGTGCGGTAAACGCAGCGGGTGATCTTAAAATTCCGTATCTAACTTTGTTTGGATTTTCGACAGAAAATTGGAATAGACCCAAAGATGAAGTAAATGATTTAATGCATTTAC
>JQIA01001268.1_pt1 | contig 13586 bp, 6 predicted proteins | sample 811431 | NCBI WGS metagenome assembly JQIA01 (sample SAMN02998118, study PRJNA258478) | marine sediment metagenome | biome: marine; feature: seafloor; material: sediment; isolation source: oil-polluted sediment collected from 3 locations (0.5 km, 0.7 km and 0.9 km)... | place: USA: Gulf of Mexico ... | reverse complement strand
AACAATATTCAATCAGGAGATTTCAGGTCTATGTCAAACGAAATAAATAAAGTAATCTATTCAATGATCAAAGTGAGTAAGAATTACGATAAAAAGCCTGTCTTGAAAGATATTTCTCTCTCATATTTTCACGGTGCCAAAATCGGGGTATTAGGATTAAACGGATCAGGTAAAAGCTCGCTGCTCAAGATTCTTGCAGGTGTTGACACTGAATTCAATGGAGAAACAATTCTTTCAGATGGCTTCACAATCGGTTACCTTGAACAGGAACCGGCACTTGATGAGAGCAAAACAGTCAGGGATATAGTCGAAGAAGGTGTGCAGGAAATTGTGGACCTTGTTAAGGAATACGAAACCATCAATGAAAAATTTGCCGAGCCGATGTCTGATGATGAGATGGATAAGCTTATTGACCGTCAGGGCAAAGTACAGGAATTGCTCGATCATCATGATGCATGGGACCTTGACGCACGACTCGACATGGCCATGGATGCGCTTAGATGTCCCGAAGGCGATGCTAATATCGGTATTCTTTCCGGTGGCGAGAAAAGGCGGGTTGCCCTATGTAAACTTCTTCTTAAAAAGCCGGATATCCTCCTGCTTGACGAACCGACTAACCATCTTGACGCTGAGACTGTCGGCTGGCTTGAACAGCATCTTCAGAAATATGAAGGCACTGTTATTGCGGTTACCCATGACAGGTACTTCCTGGACAATGTAGCAGGATGGATTTTAGAGCTTGACAAGGGGCGGGGTATTCCATGGAAAGGAAACTATTCATCATGGCTGGACCAGAAAAGCAAGCGCCTGCAGAATGAAGAAAAAAGCAATTCGCAGCGGCAGAAAACACTTGAAAGAGAGCTTGAGTGGATCAACATGTCACCCAAAGGGCGACATACAAAATCAAAGGCCAGAATTTCAGCTTATGAAAAAATGCTCAACGACGACGTTGATCAGCGTGAAAAAGAAATCGAAATTTATATACCACCGGGACCAAGACTCGGTGATGTGGTCATTGAAACCAAAAATATAGCAAAATCATTTGGGGATAAACTCCTTGTTGAAGACATGAACTTTGCCCTTCCTCCCGGCGGTATCGTTGGAATTATCGGGCCAAACGGTGCCGGGAAGACAACGCTGTTCAAAATGGTCACCGGCCAGGACACCCCCGACTCAGGTGAGATAAAAATAGGCCAGACAGTTAAGCTCGGTTATGTTGACCAGAGCCGCGATGTTTTAGATCCTGATAAAACGATCTGGGAAGTCATCTCTGAAGGACAGGATACGATCACTTTAGGTAACCGTGAAGTGAATTCACGTGCCTATGTATCGAGATTTAATTTTTCAGGTTCTGACCAGCAACAGAAAACAGGTACCCTCTCAGGTGGTATGAGAAACCGTGTGCACCTTGCACGAATCCTAAAGGAAGGCGCCAACGTACTCCTTCTTGATGAACCTACAAACGATCTGGATGTCAACACAATGAGAGCACTTGAAGAAGCGCTTGAAAATTTTGCAGGTTGTGCTGTTGTTATCAGCCATGACAGATGGTTTCTTGACAGAATTGTTACCCATATTCTGGCGTTTGAAGGTGATAGTCAGGTCGTCTGGTTTGACGGCAATTATACAGAATACGATGCTGATCGGAAAAAACGCCTCGGCATTGAAGCGGATCAGCCACACAGAATTAAATACAGACAAATGACCAGATAGTTTATTAGATGTCAAAACCATTTATTCAAGATACACTATCCATCTCCAGGTGCCCGGCCACAGGATTAAGAGTCCTGTCCGGCCCGGAGTGGATCGTCACGACAGACAGCGGAAAAATAGAAATTTCCCTTCTTGAAAACAGCATTATCAAATTTGCCCTATTCGGTTTTATTGACCTCCAGGCCAATCAACGCGCGGAAGTTATTATAAACAAAATCATTGATAAACATATTGCTGATAAAACGGAAAAAATTCAGATCGTTGATATGGATAGACTAAGTGGATTTTCCTTATCTGCAAGGGCCAACTATATTAGAATTTTAAAAAACCGTGAAAACTTTATCGGATATATTTACTACAACACATCCACTATGTCCAAGCTCAGCATACGGCTTGGGCGCAAGCTTAACAGAATGAAACCCGGACTGCACATCGTTAATACTTATTCTGAAGCAATAAGCCTGTCCCTTAAGATACTCTCATCCAGGATACCACCGACTGATATTCATATAGACACAACCAAGGTTCCTTTCACCTTCACCAGACCAGAAGATGTTTGCCGGGTTACCGGGGTGAAAATCATTCGTAAACCTGAATGGGAACGTGTCAGATTCGGGAAAAACTATTATGCAACATTCGTTGTTTACGGGGACAATATCCTTTATACCAAACCGGAAGGCAAAGTTACCCCGGAAAACCTACCTCGTTTTCTTAATAAGCGAGCTGAAATAATTGACGCCATTTTCAATGACAAACCTTTTTGTGAAATAAAAAATTATGCTGATATTAAAGCACCGCCCCTTAAACTACGCAAAATTTTTTCAGACAATTTAGTACATGACAGCAGACATCTATCCGGCATTTTTTTTTATAATGTACCGCGACGCATCAAATCTGATATCAATACCAGTGCACGGGTAGTAAGACCAGGCTTTCCTGTAAGGGTTATTCCCGATTTTGAAACAGCAATATCGATGGCGAGTAAAACCATTAGCTGTTTTTCTGAAACCGGGAACTACCCCGACAGCAATATGTTTTCTTCAGCCGTTGAGACTCCCCAGATAGTGTCTCAAAACCAGTTAAAATTCTATGAAGACGAACTGCTTCGTTTTCTGGGCAGTATCAACTGGGAAACCCAGGGGGCTGACAAATCACTAAAACACATCCCTAAAGGACACCCATTCAGGCTTGTATTTGAGGCCATTGGGCTGGTTAAAACAGATCTCGATGCCCTTACCGTTGAACGTGCAACGGCAAATGAGGCACGACGGGAAAGTGAAAAACTATACAGACTTCTCGCTGAAAATACCCACGACGTTATCTGGATTTCAGATTTAAAACTCAAGCCATTATTTATAAGTCCTTCTGTCGAGAGATTGTCCGGTTTTTCAATTGACCACCTGATGGAACAGAATTTATCAAAATTTCTGACGCCTGCTACTGCAAATATTGCTCTGTTGACTCTGACAGATGAGCTTGAAAAGGAAGGAGCAGAGATAAATGACCCTGCCCGATCAATATTGCTCGAACTGGAAAATATCCATAAAAATGGAACAACATACTGGACTGAAGCAAAAGTCTCTTTTTTAAGGGACTCAAATGGCAAGCCAAATGGGATCATAGGTGTTACCAGAAATATTTCTGAAAGGAAAGCGGCCGAGGTAGCTGCTAAAAAATCGAGTACAGCTTTAAGACAGACTCAGGACCAGCTTATCCAGGCAGAAAAAATGGCTGCCCTTGGTGGCCTGGTAGCAGGTGTTTCGCACGAAATAAGTACACCACTGGGCGTCAGCGTTACGGCATCTTCATTTTTAAACCACAAGGCAGAAGCATTCAGCAAGCTTGTTAATGAGGGAAAAGCAACCCAAAAAGATATCGATAAATTTACATCTGTTGCGCTTGAATCAACAACCCTTATTTCAAATAACCTGCAACGTTCAGCAGAACTGATAAACAGTTTTAAACAGGTGGCCGTCGATCAGTCAACAGAAGCAAAAAGAACATTTAATGTAAAAGAATACCTTGAAGAAATATTTCAAAGCCTTGTTCCCAGTATCAAAAGAACTCAGCATAAAATACGTTTTGAGTGTCCTGAGGATATCGTCATTAAAAGTTATCCCGGCTCTTTTTCGCAAATATTCACAAACCTGATAATGAATTCGCTGCTTCACGGTTTTGAGACTATGACAAGGGGAACAATAAAAATTACCATTGACGCTGAGCCGGGAATGCTTCAAATAAAATACTCAGATGATGGAAAAGGGATGTCCACAGACGTTCTTGATCAATTATACAACCCTTTTTATACCACGAGAAGAGGATCCGGTGGAACGGGGCTGGGCATGCATATTACCTACAATATAATCACCCGTAAACTTAATGGAACCATCAGTTGCATGAGTTCACCCGGCGAAGGGACAACCTTTTTTATACAACTTCACCATTGAATTTTTCACGCAGTCCTGTTAAAATCTAACAAAAACTTGTAATTCTTATCTGTGCTGTCCCTTCACTTTCTCTGGCCTGTTTGCAAATTTGTTTTTTGAATTATATTAACAACTTAACTGGTTATCCCGGCTCGTTTGTGTGTTAATACTAAATTTCAGGATGTTTTTATGGCGAAAGTTCTTATTATTGATGATGACGAATTAATATGCGAAATGCTCAGCGATTATATTACACGCATTGGACACATTTCAACCCGTGCATATACTCTTTCAGAGGGATTGCACCATGCTTCCATGGATGAATTTGACGTCGTCTTTCTTGATATGGGCCTGCCGGATGGCAATGGACTACAGGGAATACCCGGTATACTTGCTTCACCCGGAAATCCTGAAGTTATTATTATAACAGGTGCTGCAGATGCGGACAGTGCCGAAATTGCAATTTTAAACGGGGCATGGGACTATCTCCAAAAACCATTATCACTCTCAGAAATAACGCTTCCGCTGAAACGTGTCCTCCAATACAGAGAGAATGTTAAAAATTCGCAGCAGTCAGCGATTGCCCTAAAACGGGATAGTATAATCGGAAGCAGCAGGCAACTTAATGAAGGCCTTGATATTGTTGCACAGGCTGCACGTAATGACGCAAATGTCCTTATTACAGGTGAAACCGGTACAGGAAAAGAACTCTTTGCCAGAGCTGTTCATACTAACAGCAGCAGGGCTAATGGCAATTTTGTCGTTGTAGACTGTGCGGCCCTGCCTGAATCCTTAAAAGAGAGCGCTCTGTTCGGCCACACCCGCGGGGCTTTTACAGGTGCAGACAAAGCGGCTGAGGGCCTTGTAAGGCAAGCCGATGGCGGCACTCTTTTTCTCGATGAAGTCGGTGAACTAAGCCCAACACTTCAAAAAACATTTTTAAGAGTTTTACAGGAAAGAACGTTCAGACCTGTCGGCAGTAAATCTGAAATTACAAGTAATTTCAGATTGATATCCGCCACTAACAGAGACCCCGAAAAGATGGTTAATGACGGACTGTTCCGGAGTGATATTCTCTACCGTTTAAAAACAATATCGTTGAAATTATCCCCACTGAAAGATCACACAGAAGATATAAAAGAGATTATATTGTTCCACGGCGAAAGAATATGCAAAAAACTAAACATTGAGGAAAAAGGATTTTCACCCGGCTTTGTAAACAACCTATGTGTTTACAACTGGCCCGGCAATATCAGAGAACTGGTTAATACGCTTGAGGGCGCTATATCAATGGCTCAAAATGAACCGATACTCTTTCCAAAACATTTGCCCGACAACATCAGGATCCAGGTAATAAGATCAAATGTCGGACAAAAAAATGAGACAGATCTTCAGGCGTATACAGTTCAAAAGACAAAAGATGAAGAACCTGCAGATTCGGCCCAAATAGATCTAATAGGGCGCAATCATATAAATACGGCCCAGGTACCCGGCAGCAGGGAAGCTGCTCTTGAGAAAGCCGACATAAATTATCTAAGAATGCTGATGAATCATACACGGGGCAACATCAAGGATTCATGCACTATTTCAGGCCTTGGACGAACAAGACTCTATACGTTGTTAAAAAAATACAACATCTCACGATCAGGCTGGGAAACAGAAAACAGACTGAACCTTTAACGCGACCAAATGGACATTTTTCCGCTTTACTGAACAACTGTCCGCTAAATGGTATGAGCAACAAAAAAATTAAATCCTGACAAATAAACACTTCCTGCTTTTGTGGGTATTTCCATAATTATGATTTTTTCCAGGTGTTGGCATGTTTCTTGATATTTAATACTGTGAAACGAAAGTTTTTAACAACGTTATTTGTCAATTTTTTTGAAAGGATGTGTATATGGAAACTTTGGAAAACACAAGTACTGTCGATATCTGCTCAACCCTTTTCTGGCATCTTGCGGAAAAAGGATTAGAACCTTCCCAGGTAAATCAGCTTGTAAAAGATGTTTTTAATATTCTAAGAGATGGTGGCGTTTTTACAGTTGGCTTTATCAATAATGAGCTGGAAAAAAACGGGTGGCAGGCAAAGCAGGTAGATGACTATATCGTTGAGCTGATCCTTGCAATACTCGAAAAAGAATTCAAGTACTCGGTAAGTTCTCATACGGTACATTAATATTGATGGCGTCGTAAAAAGATCTAAATACTTTTTATGTGAGCATAAACAAAAGAGCTATAGCAGGGTTAATTCAAATTTTCCATTTTTTCAACACCTTCAGTCTCCTCAGGGTCATATACCTCAGGCTGGTATCTGACCTTTATAACGACCTGTGTCCCGGCCCCAACCCGGGACCTGATCGTCATATTGCCATTTAAAAGGCTAACGCGCTCTTCCATGCTTTTAAGGCCCATACGTTTTTCATTACTCGCCTCAATCATACGTTCATCCACATTAAAACCAACACCGTCATCTTCAATTCTAACAATGATATCCGGTGAAGATGCGACCATCCGAACCGTTACAGAGCGGGCTTTGGAATGTTTTTTAATATTGCTGAGAGCTTCCTGTACAAGGCGATATAGATTGATCTCAGTATCAAAATCAATCTTCATTTTTTCCAGACCGGCAGAAAAGAAGTCAACCGCAATATCGCTTTTATCCATGAAGTCATCACAGTATTGCGCAATGGTGACGATCAATCCAAGCTGATCGAGATTCGGCGGTCTTAAGTTGTAAGCAATATCCCTTACAGATTCAATCGAATCAGATAAAACTTCAGAAAAATAGGTGAGCTTATCTTTTAATTCCTCAGGATTTTCAAGCAGGTTAAACAGGATAGAGTTGCATGTTATTTTCAGGGCGCCAAGATTTTGTGCGACGTGGTCATGCAGATCCCTTGCAATACGACTCCGTTCATCCTCCTGAGCTTTAATGAGCTCCTGGGTAAGAGAATGAATATGTTCTTCAGCTCTTTTACGATGTGTTATATCTTCAACCGTTCCTTCAACATATTGCACCCGGCCTTTATCATCAAGAGCGGGATTAATCTTCAGCATGGCCCATAACGCATTCCCGACTGAATTCTTAATTCGGGTTTCAAAACTTTTCACCAACCCTGTGGTTTCAACTTCAGAAAACAGTCGTTTGACTTCATCATCGGCAAAAAAATCACGAAATGAATCAACAACTGAAAGCTCTTTAATCGAAGCATAACCAAGGATATTAAGCAGTTCAGGGTTAGCATCAATTATTTTTCCGGCCGCAGTCGCCCTGAAGATCCCGACAGGGACACCGTTAAACAGACTACGGTATTGCTCTTCGCTGTTTTTAAGTGCAGATGCAGCCACAGTCCACTCAACCTGAAGTCTGAATGTTTTAATCCCATGAGCGAGGTCAGTGGCAAGCTCTTTTAATACTTCAGCTTCATTCTCACCAAACTGTTCAGTAGCATCACCATAAATATTAACGACACCAACAGCCTCACCGTCTATATGAAGAGGAAGCGCTATGACCGACGCAGAGCCTTGCCTGATAGTCGCTTCGCGCCATTCTCTAAAAAACGGGGCGTTCCTTATATCGTTTACAATGCAACACTCACCGGTTCGGATTGCCCTTCCGACAGGACCAAGACCTATACCCTCCTCAGCCCATGTCATCTTAACGCTGGTCACAGTTTCATAACATTCTCTGTCACCCCAGTAAGCTATAGGATACACAGTTTTGTTATCTGAATTTCTAACGAAACCAACCCAGGCCATTTTATACTGCCCCTCATCAACAACTATCCGGCAAATATCCTGAATAAATTCCAATTCACTTCTTGCATGAACAAGGGCTCTGTTACAATGACTGAGAATCTGAAGAGATTTCGTTCGTTTCTTGACAAGACGTTCCAGCTGGTCCTTTTCTGCCCGCAGCAAATCCTCAGCAGTTTTAATCCTCAGCATCACATTTACCTGTGCAACCAGTTCAATAGCCTCCACAGGTTTTGTTAAAAAAGAATCCGCGCCTGCATCCAGCCCCTTTACCCTGTCAACGGTATCAACTTTCATACCTGTCAGCATAATTACAGGAATGGACCTTGTGATTTTAGAGCCTTTTAGTTTTTTACAGACTTCAAACCCATCCATTCCGGGCATCATAAGGTCAAGGAGTATTACATCCGGCAATTCTTTTATCGCTTTTTTAATACCGTCTTTACCAGATGTGGCAGTAATGACGACGCTGTCAGGAATGTAACGGGATAGAATTACAGACTGGATTGTCAGATTATCTTCAATGTCATCTATGGTTAATATTTTAGGCATAGCTGTTTTACTGTCAGATAATGATTAATAGTAATGAGCATTTCACAGTTCCGCATGTTTATTCGGCATGTTAAACACGCACATGACTATATATAGCAAAACTGAAACCAACGTGAACAATAACTAATAGCTAACACAAAATTGACCGAATTTCATCGGCAGATATGGCAATGGAGCTTCAAACGGGTATATAAAACAAAATGTTTTATTATAAATAAGTATTCCAAGCTATCTTTTAAGTCAATAAAAAATCTCAAAAAACTTGTCATTCCTGTTAAATGGATAAAAAGATCAATATATTTTTTTGTTTAACCAAACATTTTCTTGAAAGAAAAACAAAAATAGATTATTTATACCGGTTGGCTACTTTACTTTAATATAAAGAAGCCGCAATTAATCTAAAACAGACAGGATTTGTTAATTATAATGAGCGATTCAAAAAGCAATTCTCCATACAGCAAAGAAATCAGTAAACGCCGGACATTCGGAATTATAAGCCACCCGGATGCCGGTAAAACAACGCTCACTGAGAAGTTGTTGCTCTTTGGTGGTGCCATACAGCAGGCTGGCGCAGTTAAGGCAAGAAAAAATGTCCGACATGCTACAAGTGACTGGATGGCTGTAGAGCAGGAACGAGGTATTTCTGTCACGTCATCAGTTATGAAATTTAATTATGAAGGGTATGAAATTAACCTTTTGGATACACCCGGGCATAAAGACTTTTCAGAAGACACATATAGAGTTCTGACAGCTGTCGACAGTGCCATGATGATTATTGACAGTGCCAAAGGGGTTGAAATACAGACAGAAAAACTGATGGAAGTCTGCAGAATGCGGAACACGCCGATCATGACATTCATCAACAAACTTGACCGTGAAGGGATGGATCCACTCGATATCATGGGGGATATTGAAGAGAAACTCCAGATTGAATGCACCCCTCTGACATGGCCCATTGGCATGGGAAAACGGTTCAAGGGCGTTTACAATCTCTATAAAAAAGAGTTACACCTGTTTACTCCCGGAAGCGATACCGTTTTAAGAAGCGGCATAACAATTAATGATCTCAGTGACCCGCGGCTGGATGAGCTGCTTGGCAGTCAGGCAGATGAGCTTCGTGACGATGTGGAATTAATCGAAGGTGCCGCCGATCCATTTGACATAGAACTCTACCTGAAAGGTACTCAGACCCCTGTATTTTTCGGCAGCGCCATAAACAATTTTGGTGTTAAAGAACTTCTTGATTCATTTATAGTAACAGCTCCGGCACCTATTTCGAGAAAAACGCTGACAAGGGAAATTTCACCCTTTGAAGATCCGTTCTCAGGATTTGTGTTTAAAATTCAGGCAAATATGGATCCGGCTCACAGGGACAGAATCGCTTTTTTCAGAATTTGCTCAGGTAAATTCACAAAGGGTATGAAGGTAAAGCATCACAGACTGGGTAAAGATATTACCATAGGCAATGCCACTATATTCATGGCTCAGGATCGAACAAATGTTGAAGAAGCATATCCTGGCGACATAATCGGTATTCATAATCATGGTACCATCAAGATCGGGGATACCTTCACGACAAAAGAAGAACTTAAATTCACCGGCATTCCCAATTTTGCACCGGAACATTTTAAACGGGTTATTTTAAAAAATCCGCTTAAAACTAAACAACTGCAAAAAGGGCTTGTTCAACTTGCCGAGGAAGGTGCCGTTCAGGTTTTTAAGCCAATGAAGGGAAGCCACTACATACTTGGTGCCGTCGGAGAACTCCAGTTTGAGGTCACCATTTCAAGGCTGAAAAATGAATACGCTGTAGATGCAATTTACGAACATGTTGAGATTGGCGTTGCACGTTGGGTAATGTGCAGCGATCCAAAAATACTAAACGATTTCCAGGAAAGAAACATCAATAATCTGACCAAAGATTCTGAAGGTCATCTGACATACCTGACGACCAGTGAATGGCAGCTGAATTTTGTAATGGAACAGAATCCGGACATCGTTTTCCAAAAAACCAGAGAATTTGATTAAAAATCAGGACCAGACAAATGAACAGAAATAACTTTAGAGAAATACCATATAATTATACATCGGCAGATGATGAACTGATTGTTAAACATCTTTTTAACCAGTCAGTGGCTGACAAATTAGAGAGCCTCCGCAGCAAACGAGTCACCGGCCGTTCTGCAAAGCTCCTTATGCGCCTGATGGGCGACATGTTTATATTAAGGCGTAATCCTTTTATTTATCAGGAACTGGTTGATTCGCCATTGCGGAAAAGACGTTTTTTAAACGCGGCATACAATGACCTCGACACCATAGAAAACATGGCGGATATCAGTGATGTAAACGAAATCACTAAAAGCTGCCGAAAATATTTAAAAAAATTATCCGGCTCTATTTCTTCCCATGCGAAGAAAAGACGGAAGATGAAAAAGGAACTCGGAGCAATTATCGGACGGGGTAATGTTTTCTTCGATCCTTTCACGCTTATCAGTCATGCAACTGACGCAACCGACTGGAGACTTTATTTACCGCTGGCGGTCCTTAGACCGACTCAGGAGTCCCAGGTTGCACCGCTGCTGAAAGCGATTGAAAAATTAAACTTAAAAGTGATACCAAGAGGGGCTGGAACAGGCCTTACTGGTGGTGCAGTTCCGGTTGCACCAAACTGCGTCATGATTAATACTGAAAAATTAAATCGTATCCATGGCATCAGTGAGCAAGAATTCAAAAATGAAGACGGCACCCCGGTCAAAAGACCCGTAATGACGGTAGAAGCCGGCGTTATTACAATGAATGCGATTGATTATGCAGAGGATAAAAAGCTTGTTTTCGCCACAGACCCGACAAGTTCATGGGCCTGCACCATTGGCGGCAACATAGCGGAAAATGCCGGTGGAAAGAAAGCTGTTATGTGGGGAACGGCCATTGACAACCTCATCTCTTATAAAATCGCAATGCCCGGCGGCAAAATGATTACAGTAAAGCGTAACAACCACCCCTTACGTAAGATACTGCCGGAAGACATTGTTACATATTCTGTAATCGATGAAACGGGTGCTATACTGAATGAGATAAGTCTTTCCGGCACTGACATCAGAAAAAAGGGGCTTGGAAAAGATATCACCAATAAGGCCTTAAAGTCACTGCCGGGTGTTCAGAAAGAAGGGACTGATGGTATTATTACATCAGCCGAATTTATTCTTTATGAAGAGTATGAACACAAAAAGACTTTCTGCCTGGAATTCTTTGGCAATGACATGGAAGAGGCCAGCAGGGTTATCTTTGAAATTTCCAAAGAATTTGTCAACGAAGGCAAAGAAGCACTGATTGCACTTGAGCACTTCGATGATGAATACATGGAGGCGATCAACTATAAAGTAAAGGCTCCCAAAGTTGAAAGTCCAAAAGCTGTACTTTTAATCGATATGGTTGGTCACACGGAAGATCAAATTCAATCAGGCGTAGACAGACTTGATACACTTCTTTCAAAATATGACAACTCAGTCCTGTTTGTTGCAAAAGATGATAAAGAAGCTGAACGTTTCTGGAGAGACAGAAAAAAGCTAGGTGCGATTGCTGCCAGAACCAATGCATTTAAACTCAATGAAGATATCGTTCTGCCCCTTGATGTTATCGGCGATTTTACGAGATTCTCCGATGCATATAATATTAAAGAAGAGCGCTTCAATCAGGAATCCTTTATTCATGAAATTTCAAATTATATTGAGACAGCGGAACCGATTGAAGACCGGGAATGGCTTATTGCAAGACTGCCGAAAGCTATGGAGATATGTTCAAAAGCGCTCGAAGATCTCGCTGCCGCTCCTGATGCAGACCTAACAAAAGAACAGTTTTCCGAAAGGCTCCTTACCGAGTTGCTGGAATTTTTCAGAGGATACAACAGAATCCTTTCTGAAATAAAAAAAATATACGAAGATAACCGTGCAAGACGCATTGTCATAGCTACCCATATGCATGCGGGAGACGGAAACGTCCATGTAAATATCCCTGTATTTTCAAACGATATGGAGATGATGCAACGGGCATCTGATACTGCCGATGCTGTAATGTCAACTGCGGTTGAACTTGGCGGTGTTGTCAGTGGTGAGCATGGTATCGGCATCACGAAAATGAAATATCTTGATAAAAACCGTATCGATGAATTGAACCGATACAGGGCAGAAGTCGATCCGAATGCTGTTATGAATCCGGGGCAGCTCTGTGACCAGGAGATCCATAAAAAGGTATTTACACCCTCTTTTAACCTGTTGGAATTAGAGGCACGCATCCTTAAGCATTCTTCACTGGAAGAACTTGCTAACAGAATTGCAAAATGTGTTCGTTGCGGTAAATGCAAAATAGACTGCTGTACATTTTATCCGGCAAGAAACATGTTCTTCCATCCGAGGAACAAAAACCTAGCGATTGCGGCATTGATTGAAGCCATTTTATATGATGTTCAACGATCTCATTCAACCCGTTTCAAACACCTGAAGCAGCTTGAAGAGATTGCAGACCACTGCACCATCTGTCATAAGTGCTACAATCCGTGCCCGGTCAACATTGATACAGGAGAAGTTTCAATTCTTGAAAGGGAGATTCTTCAGGCAAGAAAATACAAGCATACATCCATTGCAACGTCGATGACACTGAAATATCTTCAGAGCCAGTCCCCGATTGTCAATGCAGCATTCAGGAAATCTGTTATCATGTGGGGTAGCGGTGCACTGAGGTTTGGACATAAGATTACTGAACCTGTATCAAGTATAAAAGTATTAAAACGAACTTATCCGATGCAGATACTTCACGCGCCAATACCACAGGTGCCCTCTGAAACCTTAAGAAAAACACTGCCAACGTGCCGTAACAATCAGGCACTTGTTATCAAGCCTGCCGGCGAAATCAAAAAAACGGTTTTTTATTTCCCTGGCTGTGGTTCAGAAAGGCTTTTTTCTGATATTTCAAAAGCATCTCTTTATATTTTGCTAAAAACCGGAACCCAGGTTGTTCTGCCGCCACCGTTTTTATGCTGCGGATTTCCGCTTAAGGTAAACGCAAAAACTGAGCTTTTCAATCGTATTACACTTAGAAATTCAATTATGTTCAGTCAGATAACAGAGATGCTGAGCTATA
>JQIA01001266.1_pt1 | contig 13598 bp, 6 predicted proteins | sample 811431 | NCBI WGS metagenome assembly JQIA01 (sample SAMN02998118, study PRJNA258478) | marine sediment metagenome | biome: marine; feature: seafloor; material: sediment; isolation source: oil-polluted sediment collected from 3 locations (0.5 km, 0.7 km and 0.9 km)... | place: USA: Gulf of Mexico ... | reverse complement strand
ACTTCCTGGCGCTATGCAATTGACCACATGACCTGGACCGATCAAGAGATCGAACTCCAGATGGGCGATGGCTTGTCTACCGCTGGGCGTCACCGTGTGCTCAAGCGTCTCAAGCAGGTCAAGGAGATGCGGGTCAAGACCTCGCTAATCAACGGTCTTGAGGATGAGCTTTGGCGCTTGCCCTCTGGCGCCGAGATGGAAGCGGACAGCGGGCGGCACCCGTACTCGCTCGTTTCTCACTTCAACGAGAACACGGACGGGCTCCACGAGAACTGGGGCTCCTCCACGAAGCAGAACATCAGCCCCACGGCTGAAGCTAAGTGGGTGCCCCAACAGGTCGGTTACGACTTCTCTGGTGCCACCCCGACTATCACGGGGGAGGCGATCCTCGATGCGTTTGACACGATGTTCTATCGCGTTGGGCGTGACTCTCTCCCGATGGGTGAAGAGGTCTCGGAGAGCCCGACGAACGCCACGATGATTGTGTGCTCGGCCTTCGGGATCAACCAGTACAAGCAGGCTCTTCGTCGCGCTCAGGACTCGTATGTGACCCCTGACCGACAGGACCCCGCGTACAACAACCCGAAGTATTCCGGCATCTCGCTGGTCTACGCCTCGGGCCTCGACGATGCGCGGCTCTGGGTTGATGGTGGAATCGGCGTCGGCTCCGAAACCGGCTCTGGCGTGACGAATGACGGACCGCGCTACCTGTGGATCAACCGCAAGTATCACAAGCCGGTGTTCCACAGCAAGCGGTACATGTATCGCGGGCAGACCATGCGGCACCCGAACCAGCCCTCGACCCACATTCAAACCGTGGATTGCTGGCACAACTACCCCGCCCAATCGATGCAGCGACACGGCATCGTCTTCCCGAACGCGTAAGCCTGAAAGGTTCCTGACTATGTCTTTTCCTGAAATCTCCATGACGGGTGGGCCCGGCGACGGCATCCACCCGGGCGAAATGAACGCGCGCTGCACGGTGACCCCTGCGGTTGCTGCGTCTGGCACTTGCGTCATGCTCGACCTTCGCGGGTCTGGCTCGATCACCCCCGGCGACGCGTCGATTTTCTCCACTGCGATCCTGCCGACCACGGCGGACCTCGCGGGCGGAATCTTCGGCCTGACGACCAAGATCGAGGCTGGCACGTCGGTCAAGCAGTCGATCATCTTCCACGGCATCGTCGAGCGTGTAGACGTCGAGGCTGGCACCGCAAAGGGTGACCTCCTCGTGGCGACCAACGCGTCGGGCGAGCTGTCGATTGCGAACGGCGTTCAGCACGCGAAGATCATTGGCCGTGCGCTAACTGCAATCTCAAACGGCACCGCAACCGTCTGGTTCTCCGGCATCGTCGGCTTCGGCATGTACGAATCCGACACTTGATCCCTAGTCGTTCCGCTATGCTCCTTTAGCGGGGCGACCTCTGGCCCCCTGCTCTCGTCCGGCGGGGGGCCTTTTCTCTTTCACGGTGACGGTTATGGCTACAGGCGGAATCCTGACGGGCAATCTGGCGATCGATCATGCTCGCTACACGATCGGCGGCGCGGGCTACGAGTTTCCGGGCCATGTCGACCCTCTCGGGCTCGTGAATGAGGCTGGCGACTACCTCACCTCGTGCCACAAGTGGAATTGGCTCCGGAGGACCAGGACGAGCCTGAACGCTCGGAAGGATGTCGCCTTCCTGAAGCTCCCAACGGACTTCAAGGCTATGGTCGCGCCAGAGAAGGCTGGATCTCTGTACCGGCTCGAAATGATCTCCCCCGCTCAGATGCAGGAGCTAGAGAGCTTCGGCGTCCTCGTGAGCGGGCTCGACACATACGGGACTGTGACCTGGACCTCTCCGCCCAAGGGTGGCCCCCCAGTGCCTCAGATCGACATTTACCCCACCCCCGCGACATCGGAGAAGGGCGCATACACGATCGTTTACGAGGCGGGCTGGCGGTGCCCCGAGGAGGCTAGCGAGCGTCTGACCTTGCCTACCTGGCTGACCTCGGTCTTCCTGGACATCCTCGTTGCTGTGGCTCGCGGGCGCGTCGAGGAGGATGGCGGGTCCGTTGCGCAGCGAATGCAAGGGATCAAGAACTCGGACCTATTTCTCGCGGCGACCGAGCGAGACGATCAGTCTCAAGCCTTGCTCGGCGCTCCGAGTGGCATGATTGTTCCCCCTGGTGGACACGCGCAGATCCACGAAATTTCCTTCGTCGAGGACCCTAGCTGATGGAATACCACCTCCCGTTCCCGTTTCGCGGGCTCTCTGACAACAACGCGGTCGGCGGCCAGCCTGACGGGACGACTGGCGACGCGCTGAACGTGCGGGGTGTTGACTCTGTGACGGGCCGGACCCGTGGCGGCCAGCGCGCGGGGCTCTCGGGCTACTCGCAAGGGGCGCTCGGGGATGCTGACCAGCCTGTTCAGGAGTTGGCGCAGACGATGAAGCCGGTCGACCACTTGCTGTTCACCGAGCTTTCGAGCACGACACCGGGCGGCGTGAATGCGGCGGCGACTGGCTCGATTCAGATGACGGCCACGACGGCGGTCCTCTTCGTCTCGGCGATCAGTGCGACCGGCGACACGGTGACGATCAGCGACGGGTCGCGCTCGGATACCTTCGAGTTCGTGGGGGTGACCTACTCTCCCTCTGACATCTCATTCATTCCAGTCGAGGGCACATTCTTCGATTCGCCTGCTGATCTGCTGGAGAAGCTCGGGCTGGCGATCGATGGCAGTCGGCTCCAGATGGGGTGGACGGTTGAGCAGGGTGCGGCCACGCTTCTTCGGCTCACGAACGGAGACGCCCGCGCAGGCGAATCGGGCAACGTTCTATTGACTGGATCCTTCCTGAACCCCGGCAATTACGCGCTGCTCGGGATGGAGGGCGGCTCGCTGATCGTGGCGAACACTCTCCTGACCGACTGGGAGCGCCAGCCTGCGGCGGCTACCCGCACGGTCGCGCTCGCGAAGGACGCCTTCGACAACCTGTGGACGCTATCCTCGAATCATGTGGCTGTGCGCTACAACTCGGGCGGGGCGGTTTTGGCAACGGTGAACGTCCCGACCGATGCGGGCTTTACGCTTGTCGAGTCGATGGCGGAGGACTCCTTCGGCGCGATCTACTTTGCGACGACGGCCTCTGATGACGTTCGCGGCGACGACATCCGATCGAAGCTCTTTCGATTCGCTGCTCGCGCTGGCGAGGAAGTCGGAGACCTCCCTACCTTTGAGCTGAGTTGGGAGCACGACATCACGGAGGGGCGAGTCTTGGCGCTCGAGGAGTCGGCGGGGATCCTCTATGCGACGTTCGCTAGCCGATTCACGCTTCCGGCTGACCTGTTCGATACGGACTCGGAGGACACCGGGCGGATCAGCGGGTACGCGCCGCTCACTGGCACCGCGCCGCTGCGGGTGTTCACGAAGGGGCTCCCGTTCTGGCCCTACGCTCTCGGCGTGATGTCTGACGGCAACGTGGCGGTTTGCTACCCCGAACACCGATTCCAGGGGGAGTGGAACGGCTCGAACAGTCTGATGAAGGCAATCCCTGAGCCGAACCTGTGGACGCCTTGGGAACTGGACGCGGCGGAGGAGCGCTTGCACTTCTGGGTGCGCGCTGAGGACGCCGAGAAGGCGGGGAGCGTGCTTGCTGAAGACGGCGAGGAGGTCGTTCTCTGGCCGGATCATCGGCTCGTGACTCCTGCGGGCTCGACGGCCGTGCACGATACGACGGTGCGCGACTTGGCGAAGGGGCAGCGCAACGGGCCTCGGGTCGATGCCAACGGCTTCGGCGGGCGGCCAAGCTTGCGGTTCAATGATCTCTACAGCGGGGGCGGGATTACGGGTGAGTGCCTGGTAACTCCCATCAACGGAGGGGCAACCCCGAAGGCTACAACCTCGGACGCGCTCGGTAGTGACTTCTCCCCGATCCCGAGCTTCACCGACTCGCTGTATGCGTGCTTCTTCATCATTCGCCTAGACCCGGCTGACGCGGTCGTGGGTGGGGTGGGGCGGCTTCTGTTCTCCCAACACTCGAACGGGTCGGTGATTGCGAGCCCGACTGATACGAGCCATGCTTTTCATACGAACGTCAAGGGCGGCGACTGGACGATAGGCGGTTTCACGCCGCCTGACGGCGGGGAGGTCTGGTACAACCCTGGCCCGTTCTATGCTCTGGCAGGAACGCACGTTCCAGGATCGGTGACTGGTGGGGACCTCCTGGCGGGTGCCGCGCTTACCCCGACCCCGACATCCCCGAACAACGACGGGCAGGCGGGGATTGTCGGGAACGACAGGATAGCAATCGTCTCGATCGTCAAGGGGCAGTCGGCTGGCGCGGGCGGCAACGTCTCGACCGTGCGCGTGAACGGGCGGCAAGTTGACTGCTACGAGCATCAGCAAGACCTCTGCCGGGCTGCGCGCTTCGTGCTTGGCTGCCGTCGCCACCAAGACGCGGAGGACACGGGCGGATCTGGCGACCTGTTCCAGTCCGTTCGCTCTCCGACGTTTGGAGCAGTCCCCTCGTTTCGCGGGCACATTGGCGAGATCGTCACGATTCTAGGGGCTTCGAGTGCTGCTAACTCCCCCCACGACATCCCGGTGACTTGCCCCGTTTCGGACGGCGGCACGGGCGGAAGCATCGCGGCAGGCTACGAGCAAAGCGGCTCGGCGCCTCAAAGCGCAACGCTCGATCGGCCAGAGCTAGCGACCGAGGTCGAGCTGATGGAGGGCTACCTGGCGCATAAGTACGGCTGCGGGCACCTGCTCGAGTCGAGGATCACGACGGGCGACGAAACGTCGAACTCGACGTGCTTCTACCAGCGGCACCCGTTCGGTGGGGTTGGTTGGTACCCAAAGGGTACTGATCGGGTCGATGACGACTTGCACCACCTGCACAACTATCAGCAGAAGGTGCTGCTCTTCTCTCCTGGCCTCAACTTGCTCGATTCGTTCTGGGGCGCTGGCGTTGGCCGGACGCTCGGGGCTGATACTGACCGGCGCCTAGTGAGTTCCGGGCTCAATGACCAAGCCGGGCACGATAGCGCGCGGGACACGACGCTGACGGGGCGCTGGCGGCGGCTTAGCTCTAGCGGCGGGAAGTTCTCGGGCGCGAAGCGAGCCGAGGCGTGGATCAATCTCACCTCTGTTCCAGCGGACGGCACGACGATCACGATTTCGGACGGGGTCACGTCGGAGGTGTTCGAGTTCAACTCGGGGCCTGCAACGATCGGGATCCTGATCGACACGACCGGGGGCGGTAATGAGTTCACGTCCAACCTGCGGCAGACCGTTACCAACTTGCGGGTAGCTATCGCTGCGTCCGCGCTGAACACGCTGCCCTACTCGATCGGCTCGGGTATCTCGCTCGATCAGGGCCTCTACCTGACTCAGCTCTTCCCTGGCTTTGCGGGCAATACGACGATCGGGACCACAACGGCCACGGGCGTCATTGAGATCACGAGCTTTACCGGGGGTTCGGAGCAGGGCGAGAACTGGTCAATCGGGGGCGTGAAGATCACGGGTGAATATGACGGGCGAAACGTCCCTATCCACTTCGACCAAGGCGGCAACTTCTACTACGGGCTGCGGGCTTCCGGGGTCACGACTGACGCCGTGGGGCGCCTGGGTTCGGACGGGTCAGAGTTCCTTATTCACGCGTTCGACGCTACGGAGTCGCCGCGCGCAGTGGTGCCGCTGAACGATCCGCCCGACTACGACGAGGAGGCCCTGCCGTCGGCGGAGTCGCTCTATGTCATCACGGAGCGGGGGCCGTCTGAGCAAGACTCGACGGTTTACCGGCTGCGGACGGCGACGGTCGAGGAGACGATTGAAAAGGGGGACTACACCTCGCGAACGTCGGTCTACCTCGGGGTGGTGAACGGCGACGTGGTGAAGTTCACGCGCGGGGGGCCTTCGGTCCCGGTGGCGGGCGGCGAGCGGCGTTTCGCGGTGCTCTCTCCCTACGTCCAGTCGGCGGTCCTCTTTGGGGATGTGTTCTTCACTGATGGGGTGCGCGCGTGCGTCTACAAGGTCGAGGACGACGAGGTTATCGACTTCGCTGCTACCTCAGCGGGTGCGGTGCCAAGGCGCTTCCGGCTTGTCGCAGCGTGGCGTGGGCGGCTGGTGATTGCCCGAGTCCCTGGCGATGACTTCAATTGGTACATGAGCAAGCAGGGGGACGCCTACGACTGGGACCCCTCGCCTGCAATCTTGAACGTGACTCAGTCGATCGTCGGCACGGGTCCATCCTCGGACACGGGCGTCGGCCCTGGCGACTCGCCCGATGTCATCAACGCGCTCATTCCGTGGTCGGATGACCTACTGATCTACGGCGGCGATCGGACGATCTTTAGGATGAGCGGCGACCCGATGGCGGGCGGTACGCTCGACCTAGTGAGTAGCTCGACGGGGATCGCCTACGGGAGCCCCTGGGCCTTCGCCCCGAACGGCGTGCTTTACTTCTTCGGGTCGCGGGGCGGGGTCTGGGCAATGAGCGCAGCGGGGCAGGTAGAGCGCCTGACGACCAACACGATCGAGCGGCGCCTGCGGGACCTCGAGCTGGACAGCGTTAAGGTCCAACTGATTTGGAACTACGAGGAGGAGGGGCTGATGGTGGTCCCGATCGCCTACGACCTTCAATCTAACGTCGTGCAAACCTCCTGGTTCCTCGACGTCAAAAACGGCGCTTGGTGGGAGGACTCCTGGGCCGACCCTTCGGTGATGCCGACCTGTACGCTCTTGGCCGATGGCGACCAACCACAGGACCGGCGCGTGCTCTTCGGATGCCGAGACGGGAAAGTGCGCTTTTGGGACCAAGCGGCTGCAACGGATGACGGCTTCCGCATTCAGTCGCACGTTCGGATGGGCCCGCTGATCCCGGAGAACGAAACGAGCGAGACCCGATTCTCTGGCGTCGTTGGGGTGATCGCGGCGGATCAAGGCGCTGTTGACTTCGTTCTATCGGTCGGAGACACGCCCGAGGAGCTTAGAGAGGTGGGTTCGGGTACGATGCACCCCGGAAGGAATCCACCTTCAGCGACCCGCTTCGTAGGCTCTACGGCCTGGCTGACACTGAGGAGCGGGCGAGTTGATCGCTGGGCTCTAGAATCGATTGCACTCAAAGCGCACCGCGCAGGCCGAAAGAGGCTCAAATGACATTCAACATCGGTAAATCGGGAGCGTCGGGCCGGTCGCGCGCGCTTGGCGCATCTGACCCCCGCGCGCGTCGTGGGGCTCAGGCTGCTTTGATCGAGGGGAATCGCCTCGGCGGTGGTCTCAAGATCGATTCGCGCCAGCGGCTCACGGTGACTAAGGCGGCGGTTCCAAGTGGGACCGGCGACTCTCTGATCCTTGACCTAGTGGCGAAGCTCCAGGCGGCTGGACTGATGGAGGCGAACTGATGGGCTCTTGGGATGACATCGTAGGCTCCGTTGGCGACGCGGTCGAAGATGCGGGCGAATGGGTAGAGGAGGGCTACAACGAACTGACGGGTCAGGATGACGCGAAGAAGGCGAAGAAGGCGAACGAGAAGAACCTAAAGGCGAACCTCTTCGAGATCGACCAGCTTCTACCAATGCTTCAGGGACTCTATGACCAAGCACAATCCGAGATGCGCGGGGGCTTCGAGGGGGCGCGGAAGACAATGGGCGGCTACCTCGACACCGGGGCAGCCAAATACGATCAAGCCCTGATCGAGATCCAGCAAGGGCAGGACGCAGCTAGTCAGGGGCTCGATGCTCAAGCTGGAGCGGCTCAGCAGGCGGCTTTTCAGGCTCAATCTCAAGCACTTGCTGGCTCTCAGCAGTCAATGATGGGGCGCGGCCTCGCGGGCACATCGGTCGGCACTGCGGCAGGGCGCGGCATCGGCGCTGATACCGCGCGGTCTCTTGGTGGCACGTTCGCCAACATCGGCGCGCAGAAGGCAAACCTGGCGATGCAAGGCGGCCAAGCTAGAGCTGGAATCCTCCAGAACTCGGCGGGCTTCCAAATGCAAGCGGGCCAAATGATGGGCGGCCTTGATGTCCAGCAAGGCGTCGGATTATCAAACCTCCTCACCCAACTAGCGGGCGCACAGCAAAACGTGGGCGCGTTGAAAGCTTCGACGCGGGCGGGTGTTCAACATGTGCCGGGCACTACGCCGCTTGAGAACATCGCGGCTGTTGCCAAGATTTACAGAGGGGATGATGACTGATGGTTCAGATTGTTCACCAATCGGGCGGTGGCGTCCTTAGTGGTATCGCGCTCGCGGGAGCGGGTCTCGTGGCAGGGACTCGGGCGTACAATAAGCTCCAGGCGCGAGGTCGGGAAGCCGAGGCTGAGGAGCTAGCTCTAGAGCAGCAGCGACAGCAGAAGGCGACCTTCGAGGCGCTCCAAACTGATATCGCTCAGCAGGGGATCGTCGGGTCGGGCGGATCTCCCGGGAACCGAGGGACTCCTCAGCACGAGGATCTTCGGCAAAATCCGCAGTTTATGAGGCAGCTCCAGGGCCTCACTAGCGAGCAGCGCGGGAAGGTGGCTTTTTCGCTGCAACTGATGGCTGAGGACAAGGCCCGCAAGCAGTCGACCGCGAACATCGGACGGCTGATGGAGTCCAACGCGGAGTTCCTGGGCGAGGGCGACCAGGAGGGGATCCAGCAACTACTCGGGTCGATAGATCAGGGTGCGGACCCGCGCAAGGTCGAGGAGGCGCTGACTAACAAGTTCGAGTCGATGGCTGCTAAGCAGGCGATCTTGGACTTCAATCAATCGGCGGGTGCTGAGCTTGGCTCGCTCTACGGGGGTATTTTAGAGCGAGCGGACCCTGCGACGCAGATGCGCGGTAGGGCGATCATTCACAACGCCTCGCGCGGAATCGGAAAGCCCGGCTCCCACCGTGGCGAGCTAATGCGGATGCTGGCGAACGCGGAGGAGGATTTCCCTGGGACGATCCCCCAGGGGCGCGGCGCGCAAGGCTCTGCGATGTCGGGGATGTCGATGGGGCAGGCTCCCGGGCAGGCGCAAGCGCCGCAAGCTGGGCCGCCCGAGGTGGGCTCTGATTCTGGGATGATTGCGAATATCGGCCAGGCTCAAAGCGACGCGGCGGAGTACGACGAGGCGGTATCTGCGGCCAAGGGGTCGCGAAGTGGCGCCAGTGCCGAGGCTCCCCCCGAGGACCCCGAGCGGCGGCAGCCGAGCGCATGGGAGCGAAAGCGGCAGACGAGCCGCACGGGATACCCCGAGGACACCGAGCTGTCTGAGGACCCGTCAAGTCCCGAGGGTAAGAGGAAGGCGAAGTCGAGGAAATCAGCGAGCGACGACGCTCGGGATGAGATGCGCCGGGCTAAGGAAGGGCGGCCGAGCAAGCGACAGGAAAAGATCGAGAGTTTGCGGGCAGAGCTAAAAGAGGCTGAAGAGGAGGAGGCCGCCGAGTTCGAGCGCGAGAAGTCGAAAGGCGCTCTTCGGAAGTCGTCCAGGTCGCGCGAGAGTGCGAGGGAGAAGGATCGCGCTAGGGCGAAGGCGAAGAAGGAAGAGAAGCAGCAACGGGGGCGGACGGGCGGAAGCCGTCGAGCCGAGCACAAAAAGCGAAACCAATAATCGATGGCTACTGAATTCCAGTCGTTTGCGTCTGAGGTCGCCTCGATGACGGCAGCAGGGACGGACTCCAATGCGGAGCTTCGGCCCATCTTCCGAAAGTGGAAGCGGCCCTTCATCAAGGACTTCACGACGCGCGAGGACCTGCGGACGCGGGAGTTCGGCTCTCAGCCTGCGGGCGAGTCCCTGGGGGATCTCGTGCCGTTCTATGGGACGGTGAAGGGGACCCAGCGCGCGCTCGAGATGATGGATGTCGGGCGCCGGATTCAGGAGGGCACGGGCACCGCCAAGGATCAAGAGGCGGCCCTCGACTACATGATCGGCCAGCAGCAGGATCGAACCTGGGGCGCGGCTGTCTCGGACTCGATGATGAGCCTGCCGAAGTACGCGGTCGAGTGGGCCGCGACTGGGGGGGCCTTGGCGGGCGCTGGATTGATCGCCAAGGAGGGGGCCAAGAAGGCCGCGAAGTGGGCCGTCGCGAAACGTCTCGGGCGCGAGCTTGTGATGAGGTCGGCGACCTGGGGCGGCGCGCACGCGGTCGAGGAGGCTGCGGGCGTGGCTCTTCGGTCGGCGAACCCTCACCTCTCGGTCTCCGAGCTGGGGGATATGGAGGTGGCTTTCGATCAGTCGATGGATAGCTTCTTCGACGCTCTCCCCGAGGGCTACCGGCGCGCGATCTATGAGACGGCGTCAGAGATGAGCGGCGCGGCTGCGGGCCCTGCGTTCGGTGCTGCGGTGCCTTACGTGGCGAAGATGTTCCAGGCGGAGATCTTCAAGAAGATGGGCGCAGCGGCGGGTAAGGCTTTCCCTACGCGGCTCAATGCGCTCATGAAGAAGACTGGCTGGCACGGGCCGGTAACCGAGTACGGGGAAGAGGTCTTCGGCGGCGTGCTTCGGGCGCTTGACCCCGGCATGGAAGAGGGCGCGGAGGACATCGTCCCGGGCTTCGCTGGCGGGGGTGGAATCGAGGGTGCTCTCTACGAGGGGTCCGCGATGATGATCGGCTTCGGGCTCTTCGGTGGCGCGATGCGGGCAATCGGGGGTCGGGGTGGTTCGTCGGGGTCACCTTTAGGGAGCGAAGATGGTCTAGAATCGACCGTGGCGGGCCCGGGAGAGGCGATTTCCAAACAGGACCCGGATTTAGAGTCGGGGTCAACTCTCGCACCAATCCCGGACGCTAAGGGATCGCAACTCGGGCAACCCGAGACTGTGGAAATCCCGAAGCCTCGCGACGTCGGTCAGACCTTCGCGGATGACAAGTTCGACGAGTCAGGCGCGCGTGATACCGAGCTGGAGTTTGAGGCTCCCGATGGGACGACGTTCTACGTGCGCGGGGATGACAAGGATGGTTGGTTCGCCCAGGATGACCGCGGTCGAATCCCCAATCGGATGTTCGACACGGCGGAGCACGCGCGGGACTGGCTCTCGAAGGAGCACCCGGCGCCCACCGAGGAAGCGGCCGAAGTCGGCACCGAGCTAGATCTGGAGGTGGAAGCGGTTGCCCCTGGCGGGAAGATCGTCGAGCCGAAGGAGGGCGAGCAATCGCGGATGGCTGGCTTGGCCAAAACCCGGCTCGGAACTGACGTTCACTTCGTCGAGGGCATGAAGCCGGGCGTTGCTGGCGCGAGCCTGGCCGATGGTCGCGTGCTTATCAGCTCAGACGCGGCTCCCGACGATCAGATCGAGTACCTCGTTGGCCACGAGCTGCGCCATGACCTAGCTCGTGCGCTCGATAAGACTAGCAGCACGAAACTGTCCACCGAGGGCGCACAGGACCTTGCGGACCGCATCAGCGCGATAGCCCCTGCGGAGGTCAAGGCGGCCGTCAAGAAGTACCGCAAGCGTCGCGGGCGTGGCGGGAAGCCCCTCAGTGCAGAGCAGTGGCAAGAGGAGGCGCAGGCTACGATGATGGGGGAGCTGTTCCCGGTCATGGAGGCGCTGCGCACCGAGGAGGGGCGTGCACTGCAAAAGCGCGTGCGCGGCGACGCGAAGCTGTGGGAGCGGATCGTTGACGGTCTCGTGCGGGTGGTCAAGGGGACCCGAGGGGTCGCGGCGCGCAAGAAGGCGCGGACTGTCGAGGCTCTAGGTGGGCTGAAAGCTCTCTCCGGCGTCGAGTCGAACGAGGCGGAGGTCCAAGTCGCTGCGGTCTTCAACGATGCGATGGGGATCGTCGAGCGGGCTCGGCGTGAGAAGTACATCGCGCAGGAATTCGACGGGCCTCGGGTCGCGAAGGCGAAGGAGGTAGCGGCCAGCGATGCGCGCAAGAAGGCTCGGGAGAAGCAATTCGCCGATGCGGAAGCTCGGGCGGGGCGCAAGGCTAAGCGGGCTGAACGAATCAAAGAGGAGCACCGGGGCGAGATCCAAGAGGCGATCGACGCGCCTGAGTGGGAGATGCCTAAGCGCGTGGCGGGTGCACCGCGCACGGCGATCGAGGTAATCCAGCAACACGGCGGAATCAGGACCGGGGATACCCCACTGGGACTAGAGCTGTGGACCGTTATGGGGCCGAAGGCTCGCGGCGGGCGTGCTGGCTACCCTACTAAGTTCCTACTGGCCCCCGATACGAAATCGAAGCGGGGGGTTACGGCCGATGAGGCCGCAATCATTCTCGCGGTCGAGGGCTTCGAGGTGGACCTGGACGATCAGACGATCAACAAGGCGGTCAGCCACGACCAGATGAGCGAATGGTTCGAGGACGAGCTAAACGGGAACCCGAAGCTGATCCCCGAGCTGGAGGACTTGAAGGCAGCGCATGAGGGGGCTCGAACGGCGAACATCGAGGGCGAGGCGGTCTTTTGGGAACCTGGCGAGAGCCAGCTCACCGAGGAGGGCATCGACGAGTTCGGAGATGGGCCTGTCGATCAAGACGCGTTCGAGGCTTGGGATGAGCGGTTCGAGCAGGCTGCGCCGGTTGATTCCCCCGCGTTCAAGCGATGGTTCGGGGAGTCGAAGGTTGTTGATGCTGAGGGGAATCCCCTGGTCGTCTTCCATGGGACTCCGGACGCTCGGGACCTGACCGAATTCCGAACTCCGCTAGAGGCCATGACGAGGGCGAGGCGTGACCCGAACTTTATCGACCCCGAGGCTCGTTACTACTTCACGTCTTCGCCAGAGGTGGCGGATAGTTACGCGGATTTCGAGCGGGCCTGGGATAGGGACAAGGCGGATCCCGCTACGCTTCCGATGTATCTTCGGCTGCTCGACCCTGTCGAGATCAACGGTCGAGGGCGTCAATGGCGGAGCCTTGTCCCGTTGATCGAGTCGGCCAAGGCCAGTGGCCTCGATGGGGCGATTATTCGCAACGTGCGGGACGCTTATCCTACCGATGGTCCTGTCTCCGATGTGTTCGTGGTCTTTGACCCGAAGCACATCAAAAGCGCGACCGGCAACCGGGGCACGTTCGACCCGGGGGATGCTGACATCCGCCACGAGCAGACCGCGTTTCACGCTAGCCCTCACGAGTTCGATAAATTCTCGACTGAATCCATAGGGACGGGGGAAGAGGCGCAAGACTTCGGCTGGGGTCTTTACTTCGCTAGCAGGAGATCAGTAGCGGAGTGGTATCGCCGAAAGCTGGGCGGGAAGCGCGCCGCGTACCAAGTCGAGCTGGCTCCCTCTGATAGTGAGTGGCTGATGTGGGACGTTCCACTTCGGGATCAAAGCGAGATCGTGAAGTCTGGGGTCGCCAGCCTGCTAGACAGTCACCCCTCACGGTTAGAGCTTGATCTAGATGCAACGGGTGGTGAGTTCTACGACTCGGCGACGGCGGCGGTGGAGCCGTTCATGTCGGCAGGCGCGGCGGGGGTCCTTTCGGCGGAGGATGGTCAGCAGATAACCTCGACGATGTTGCTAGGCGTCGGGATCCGGGGGGTGAAGTACCTCGACGGCGGGAGCCGATCGGATGGTGTTGGGACTTATAACTTCGTGGTCTTCGACGATGCTGACGTCGATATATCGGCGCGCTTCGAGCAGACCGAGCCCGACGTCGGCGAAGTCCGGCGCAAGCACGCGATAGGCTCGCGCGGCCACCGCAAGTTGC
>JQIA01001265.1_pt1 | contig 13599 bp, 11 predicted proteins | sample 811431 | NCBI WGS metagenome assembly JQIA01 (sample SAMN02998118, study PRJNA258478) | marine sediment metagenome | biome: marine; feature: seafloor; material: sediment; isolation source: oil-polluted sediment collected from 3 locations (0.5 km, 0.7 km and 0.9 km)... | place: USA: Gulf of Mexico ... | reverse complement strand
GGCTGTATTTTTTGGCTATACAGATATGCCAAAAGCTATCCCTGCAGAAATAAATCTGGGAAGCATTTCAACAAAAGAAGAAATACAAAAAACCTTCAAATTTTTATCCTGATTTATTTGTTGGACAAAACATCATTAGATTTTACTGTATTGTTAATTATGCTTTTCTGCCAAACGGGATTCCAAGTTTTCGCATCCTGTTTCGTAGCGTGCTGGCATTGATTCCAAGCATTTCGGCAGCTCCTTCCGTTCCCTGAACCCGCCCGTCTACCATTTTAAGGGCAGATTCGATGTGCTGTTTCATGGCATCATCGATAGTCAGCATATGAGGTTTCGGCAATTTATCAACCGGTAGTTCCATACGATTAGAGCCGGCAACCGGTTCATCAAAGTGCAAATATGTTCCGGGTGGTGAGGCTGCATTTCGGATTAGTGCACGTTCCACAACATTCTCAAGCTCTCTTACATTACCAGGCCAGCGACATGACTGGAGTTGCTCAATACTTCCCGGGGCAGGTGTCTGCCTGATGCGAAGATTCATCTCCTTTGATTTTCGGTCGATAAAGTAATTTACAAGGGCAGAAATATCGGCAGTCCGATGACGCAACGGAGGAATGGTTATTGGAAAAACATTCAGCCTGAACCACAAATCTTCTCTAAACTGACCTTTTTGCACCATCTCTTCAAGCTTTCGGTGAGTGGCGGCAATGATTCTTATGTCAACCGGAACTGGTGTCGTTCCGCCTACCCGTTCTATCTCTCGTGTCTGAATAACCCTTAGCAACCTTATTTGTGCCTGTTGAGGCAATTCCCCAATCTCATCTAAAAAGATCGTGCCTTTGTCAGCACGTTCAAATCTTCCACGTTTTTTATCTAAAGCTCCGGTGAAGGCACCTTTTTCATGGCCAAACAATTCGCTGTCGATAAGTGATTCTGGAATCGCTCCGCAATTAACCTTGATAAAGGGGCCACCCGCTCTGGAAGATGAATAGTGGATTGCATTGGCAATAACTTCCTTACCAACGCCGGTTTCACCAAGCAGCAGAACCTGACTGGATAAGGGAGCAACCTGCCGAACCATCTCCATAACATCCTTTAAACCAAAATCATGTCCGACAATTTCATCACCTGCGATATGGTGAAGTTCCTGATTCAAATACCGGTTGTCGTCAGCCAGAAGATCTTTAAGGCGGGTCACTTCCTGATGTTTTAGTGTGTTGGACAATGCAACGGCAAAAGGGTCGTGCAGCAAAGAAAAAAGTCTGGCATGTTCTTTGTTGTACCGGTTAAACCCTTCAACAGTCAGCCCGACAACTCCTAATTTTTCACCTTCAACATTCAAATGAAGCACCAGAAAAGAGGCTTCCGGCTTCCCCATTGCATTCGAAATGAGCCGACCTACCGGATGCACTTCAGGGTAGTTCACAATTTGAACAGGGTCTTCAATTTGTGTGTTTATAAAATTAATTGCCAGCTGATCCAGTTTTACCGGTTTGTTGAGCTCTGAGTATTCAAATCCCGGTTCCGCAACTATCGCTATATTCTGTATGGCATGTGTTTTTTGATCATGGATATTCATATTGATGCTATTGACGGGAAGGTATTTCTTAAAAAAAGCAAGACAATCTGAAAGAACAGTATCGATATCAAGGCTACCGCAAATTCGCATTGTTGCCTGGTGAAAAAAATCCATATCATTTAAATTCATATTATCCCCCTGTCAGATACTCTTTGAATACAGCGTGGAACAAACTATCGTATTTGATATATGTTACCACAAACTATCACATACGACATCTTCTTTCTACCATATAGGATATATTAATAATTACCACGTATTTAACTGTTTGTATTTATTGCCCAAAAAATATTGGCATGCTTTTAGCTATAAAGAAGACCGGAGGGTAAACTATGAACAATAATAAAATAAAATCCGCCTGCATGGAAGTTATTGGGGTCAGATTGTTTCACCCAAAACAAAATCGTGCAGTGGTCAGTATGTTCACTGACATCGTATCAGGTATAGAGCAAAACCCGGGAAATATTGTCGGAGCCTCTCTTTACGGTAGTGCTAATGTCGAAACAGACTGGGCGATACACCTTTATCGTAATGCCGGGGAGAACCATCCTGAAAAAACAGGTATCGGCATCCACCTTGCTAAAGCTTTGTCATCCTTTGGATTGGTGAATCATTCGGTCTGGTGTGCCTGCAAAAATCCAACAAAAGTATCATAAATTAAACTGAGAATTTTAGGAGCAGACTATGAAAGAAAAACAATTTAATGTGTCAAAGTTATGTGTATCAGCAACCCTGATTATAATGACCACCCTGGGATTTTCCGGATGTACTAAAGCAGATGCTGAAGCAGTTAAAAAATCAAAGCATGTTCGACCTGTTAAAGCAATTGAACTTCAACAGTCGCCGCAGAAAAGAGTGATGACATTTCCGGGAAAAGCAAAGGCTGCAAAAGAGGTGAATATTGCATTCAGAGTCGGAGGACCTTTAACGGAACTAAATGTCGATGATGGCATGAAAGTTACAAAAGGGAGTATTCTTGCCAGAATCGATTCAAGAGACTTCAGGTTGAATGTCAAAACCCTTGAAGCAAAGCTGGCGGCGTCCAATGCTCAGTATGAAGAAACAACACTTCAATATGAACGATATAAAAATCTGGTAAAAGTTAATGCCGCATCAAAATCTACCTATGATCAGGTAAAAGCAGGTTATGAAATGGCAAAAGCTTTGGTGGATGGTGATACAAGGAACCTTGAAGCAGCTCGCAATGCATTGGCCGACACGGTTCTATACGCACCTTTTACCGGGTATGTTCATAAAATTCTGGTGGAAAATCATGAAACAGTGAATCAGGGACAACCCGTTGTCTGGCTTGTTGACCTTTCGGGAGTCGAGGTTGAGATCGGAATCCCCGAATCACTCATTGGTAGCGTAGATTATTTCAAGTCTTATACCTGTTTGTTCAATGCCGTATCAGATGTCATCTTTACAGCAGAGCTCAAGGAAATTGGGAAAAAACCAAACCTGTCTAACAGTACCTATCCCCTTACACTGACACTCAACAAGGAAAATACCTACAGGGTCAGGCCTGGTATGGCTGCGGATGTAATGATCGCTGTCAATTCCGTGAAAGATTATGCAACGTTTATTGTGCCGGCATCAGCCCTTGTTAATAAAGCAGCCAATGAAACCTTTGTATGGATTCTTAATCAAAACCATAAATCTGTTGAAAAGAGACTTGTAAAAGCTGTCCAATATAGCGGTGACGGGGTTGAGGTTGCCGGCAATATTTATGTCGGGGAGTGGCTTGTTACTGCTGGCGCGCATCATTTGACCCAAGGCCAGTCCGCAAGATTATTAAAGGCTGTATCAAAAACCAATATTGGACAAATCCTATAAACCGGTGTTCCGGAACAAATATCTTTTACTTACTTGAACATTTCAGGAGCAACAGCAATGAAATTAACTGAGTACTCAATAAATCATAAAGCCGTGGTGCTGTTTACCATGGCATTGATTATGATAGGCGGGATCTATGCCTACTTTCAAACAGGTAAACTTGAAGACCCTGAGTTTACTATCAAAACGGCAGCTATCGTCACCCCGTATCCGGGTGCATCACCTCATGAGGTGGAGCAGCAGGTGACTGAAGTTATCGAAAGGGCAGCCCAGTCATCCGACGAAGTGGAGCATATCCGCTCAGTCTCAAAGGCTGGCATCTCCATTGTTTATGTCGATATTTATGAAAAAAACAGAACAAAAAAAATTCAGCAACTATGGGATATGCTGCGTAGAAAGGTCCAGGAATGCAGGAAGGCACTTCCGGAAGGGGCTTTGAGTCCCACGGTGTATGACAATTACGGTGATGTTTACGGGATTTTCATGGCTCTCACGGGAGATGGTTTTTCCAATGCCGAACTAAGAAAGTATGCGGACTACATCAAGCGTGAATTACTTCTGGTTCAGGATGTTTCAAGAATTGACCTGACCGGTATCCGGACCGAAACGGTAAATATCGATATTCCCCGATCCGTCATCGCTGAACTCGGCATCAACCCCGGAAAGATTGTTGAAACACTGGGGAGGCAAAATACTGTTGTTGAAGCCGGTGCAGTCGAAACCGGAACAACACGTGTCAGAGTAGTAACCCCCGGAGATTTTAAGTCACTTAGTGATATCGAAAACCTGATGATTCAGGGGGAGGATGGAGAACAATTTCTCCTCAAAACCATTGCATCAGTCACGAGGGGATACATTGAACCGCCGGAGCCTTTTATGCGATACAATGGAAAGCCTGCTATAGGTGTTGCCATTTCTACTGCCTCCGGTGCCAATGTCGTTACCATGGGAGACGCTGTTCAGATACGGATTGATGAGCTCATCAATGATTTGCCTGTGGGTGTTAACCTTGACGGAGTTTATTATCAATCAAAATTTGTAAAGGGAGCCATTAAAACTTTTATAATCAACCTTAGTGAATCCGTTGCTATTGTGGTTTTTGTTCTGTTGATTACCATGGGGCTTCGAAGCGGTCTTCTAATTGCCAGTGGTCTGGTTCTTTCGATACTCGGAACATTAGTGGTTATGCTGATCTGGGGCATAGATCTGCAGCGAATTTCCCTGGCGGCACTGGTTCTGGTGATGGGTATGATTGTTGACAATTCCATCGTGGTTACCGATGGTGCTCTTATTAATCTTCAGAAAGGCAACAACCGAAGAGATTCCATGATAAAGCCCGCTGTTGAAACAGCCTGGCCTCTCTTAGGTGCAACTATTATTGCAGCTTTGGCATTCCTGCCGATTTATCTAAGCCCCAACAACACCGGTGAATACTGTGCCAGCATGTTTCAGGTTGTGTCCATTGCTCTTATGATTTCATGGATATTGTCCATGACCCAGACCCCTGTTTTCAACCATATGCTGCTGAAGATTAACACCAACGGTGAACTGTCGAAGACAGACCCTTATTCGGGTAGCGTTTATCGGCTATATAAAAAAGTTCTCGAGTTTTCACTACAACGAAGAGCCCTTACCCTTATTGCTATGGTTGTATTGCTTCTTGCCTCCGGTGCCCTTTTTAACTTTGTTCCTAAAAACTTTTTTGCAGATTCAGACAAGGCACAGTTTTTTATCAACTATTGGCTGCCGGAAGGGTCTACAATAGAGACTACATCAAGCAATCTGAAAGAGATTGAAACCTATCTTGACAGCCTGCCTGAAATTAAAAACCATACCACATGTATAGGTTCAGGGTCACCCCGGTATATCTCTTCCATCACACCCGAATCGGAAAATCCAGCCTATGGGCAGATTATAATCAATGTCTACGACTATAAGACAATCAGGACACTGATTCCCAGGATTGAAGGTATGATTGCCTTAAGGTTTCCAGATGCCCATCCTAAAATGCAGCTTCACCTCAACGGCCCAAGCCCAGACTATAAGATTGAGGCACGTTTCACAGGTCCTGATCCCGCAATTCTTCGTGACCTTGCCGAGCAGACAAAAGCGATCATGGGGAAAAACAGCCATGCGACAAGCATCAGGGATGACTGGCGACAGAGAGTACAAGTGTTAAAGCCGGTTTACTCCCAAAAAACAGCACGAAATTCTGGAATTGAACGAAGCCATGTCGGATCGGCCCTTAAAGGGATCACTGATGGTCTTCCTGTCGGGCAATACAGAGAAGATGACAAACTTGTCCCTCTTATACTTCGGGTGACACAGTTGGCGGCAGAATCAAATTCAGACATTTCAAACACCCCGGTATGGGGAGACGGGCCGTCGTCAATATCCCTTGGTCAGGTCATTAAAAAAACTGACATTGAATGGGAAGATCCTATCATAAGACGATATGACAGACGAAGGGCAATTAAAGCACAATGTGATGTTGTTGGCGTTACATCCGACACTCTTTTATCCGGTATTCGGAATGAGGTCGAATCAATTATTCTCCCACCGGGTTATGAACTGAGCTGGTCAGGGGAATATGATCTTTCTACCAAAGGAAACGAAGGCGTCCAGAAAAACCTGCCTTTGGCATTACTTTCCATGGCATTTATTCTTGTTGCGCTCTTTAACGGTTTCAAACAACCGCTGATCATTGCTCTTGTCATTCCCCTTGCTTTGATAGGAATGGTCTTCGGACTTTTTGTCTCGGGACAGAGTTTTGGATTTCTTGCCATGCTGGGAGCTTACAGCCTAATTGGCATGATGATTAAAAATGCCGTGGTTCTTCTCGATCAAATCGAAATTGAGATCAGAGACGGTAAAGAGTGCCTTCGTGCTGTAATGGAATCAAGCATCAGTAGAATGAGGCCGGTAATGATGGCTTCGGTTACTACTATTTTCGGGATGATACCGCTTTTGACTGATCCAATGTTTGTATCTATGGCTGTAACGATTATGTTTGGACTTGCCTTTGCTTCTATATTGACACTGATTGTTATTCCAGTGTTGTATACGCTTTTTTATCGGGTCAATACGAAAACAATACTGAGTGTTTAAAAAGGAAGTAAATTATGAACCATATTAAGATAAAAATAATGATAGTAATGATATTGTTTTGTTCGATGCCAGCTATCGCTAACACCATTGAAAAAAAGACTTATTCAATAGCTGAAGCTGTTAAGGAAGCAATAATAAAAAACCCTCAGATCAGCGAAGCTTTAGCCCGGACAAAAAGCTCAGGAGAAGCAATTAAAAAAGCACGTGCAGAAATGTTTGCCAAAGCATCAATGAGCTACACTTATACTGGTCTTGAAGAAAAACCGGTTATGAAACAGGGCGCAGGGGATGTTCAGGTGGCTCATACAAACCAGTATAAGTGGGATGTAACAATTTCTCAGCCATTATTTACAGGGTTTGCATTGACGACACAGTTGAAGCTCTCAAAATTGGGACTCCAAGCCAGTGTTATAGAAAGTGAAATGTATACGCTTGATCTTGTAAGAGATGTTAAAACATCCTGCTATCAGTTTCTTCTGGCAAAAAAAATGTTTGAAGTCTCAAATGATGAGGTTGAAACTTTGACGTCGCATCGAGATGAAGCAACACAATTTTATGAACAGGGCCTGATACCTAAAAACGATCTTTTGAAATCTGAAGTTTCTCTTTCGTCATCTATACAAGAGAGGGAAAGGGCTCGTGCTACGGTTAGTAGTTCTATGGCATTGATTAATATGCTTTTGGCTACAGATTTGAACAGAAATATAGGTGTAGTCGATATCGATGATGTTTCAGATTATAACAAATTTCAATATGAAGATTTAGTTGCTGAGGCAATAAATAAGCGCCCTGAAATTGCCTTGCTGCGATCGAGTAAAAAAAAGATAGAATTCAATGAAATTCTTGCCAAAAGTAAATACTATCCGAATATTACCGCTGTTGGTCGTTATGAAAGAAACGGTGACAGTCTTAGCCTTTCAGATAATGACTATGAAAATGAATCAAACTCAAGCCTGTCGATACAGGCTGAATGGACCTTTTTTGAGTGGGGGAAAACAAGGGCGGATGTGAATAAATCGTCTTACGATAAACGGGCAGCTAAGGAAGCGATCAGAAATATTGAAAATAGTATTTCTCTTGAAGTGAAAAATGCTTTATTAAATCTTAATGTTGCGGAAAGAAATATAAAAACAGCTCATGAGTCTCTCGCTCAGGCAAAAGAAAACTGGCGAATAACGAAAGCCCAGTATGCGGAGCAGGTCGCAACGTCAACCGATGTATTGGATGCCCGTACTTTTTTATCCCGTGCGGATACGAACTATTATAAGGCTCGATACGGATACATGATTTATCTTGCAGAGCTTGATAGAGCTGCTGGACGGAGGTTGTAAGTTTTATATATTCATAAAAAAGGCCCGGGAAATCTGTTCCGGGCCTTTTACTTTTTTCGTTCAAACCTGATTATATTTCTGGCGCAGTGTATTCAGCATCTCCAAACCCAAGGATCGGGTAGAAAATAAAACCCAGAAACAGGAGGCCGAAACCAAAACCAATCCCCTTGTCAAACCGCTTTGCAAGGTCAAAAGGAGTGATCAGGAGAACGAAGTTGATAATTGGAATACATGCTAAAATAATCCACCACCAGGGACGCCCGACTATTTTTAGGAAAATGTATATGTTATAGATTGGAACTAAACAGGTCCAGCCTGGTTCACCTGCTTTAACATGGATTTTCCAGATACTTGCGACCAGGAAAACAACAATTGCCATAAAGACAATAAAAGAAATAAAACCTTCCATTTAAACCTCCATTTTAAAATTAAAAAAATGACCAAGAAACTTACACGGTCCAACCAATAGCTATATACGAAAACCAATAGCAGTGATGTCATCCTGCTGCTCGTTTTCTCCTTTGTAAGCAAATAATTTGTGCAGCAGTATTTCTCTTTGCCTATCAAAAGCCTCATGATTTATTTCACAAAGCATATTTTTGAATCGTTTTTTACCAAAACGAATATTTTTTTCACCGCCAAGCTGATCCGTGTAGCCGTCTGTGCAGAAGTAAAAACAATCTGATGGTTCGATTGCAATTATATGGCTTGAAAATTTATAAGCCGTATTTGAATCTTTGTAGCCGATACTCTCTTTGTCACCCTTAATAACATCAATTTCTCCCCCTCTTACATAAAACAAGGGGATTCGGGCACCTGAAAATGTCAACGACAGATTGTTTATATTTACATTGCAAACGGCTGCATCTAATCCGTCTTCTGATATAGACTCCGGGTCATCATGGTGAAGAGTTGTTCTGATTGATGCGTTGAGCCTCGAAAGAATTTCAGAGGGTTCCATGCAATTATCAGCCATGATTATTTTTCTCATTTCGGTGTATGCTATCATTGTCAGGAAGGCACCGGGGACACCATGGCCTGTACAATCAAGAATAGCAACAATGAAGCCGCCATCATACTTATAAGTATAAAAAATATCTCCACCGACGATGTCTTTTGGCATCCAGATGACAAAACTGTCGGGCGTCTGGGTTTTCATTCTGTCTATGCCTGGCAGAAGAGATCTCTGGATCATCTCAGCATAACGAATACTTTCAACCATCTTTGTGTTGTATGATTCAAGTTTTTCATTAATAAATTCTAACTCTGAAAACGTTTCTTTTAGTTTGTTTTGTGACTTCTGTATCTGTTTATGCTGTTTTTTTATAATGTTGGACATATAGGCAATAAAAAAGGCTACAGGTAGAAAAACGAGGATATGCATAACCTCTTTACCAAAACTTCCCGCTTGACCCATGGTTGTTATCGCGACATATGAAATCGTGAGATAGGCTGTAGAGATAACGACAGTAAGAGCCAGCGCCACTGGTAGCTCTGAGTGTATGAATACATATACCAGGCCTAACAGAGAGCTCATTAAAACCAGTATTCGTAGATCGCCCATTATGTAAGTTGCTAATACTATGTGATAAACACACAGACTTAACTGGAAATAAAGAATAAAAACAAGGAATTTTTTAGTAAATTCACGCCGGGTAAAGATGAGCAGAATCGCAATAAGGCATCCTGTTAGAATTCCCATATAGGCATAATTGATATCGTAGTATGTATACTTCGCCAGTCCGGTAAAAACGGCAAGATAAGCTCCGACAAGAGGGATATGATAGACTACTAGAGCCAGTAATGAATAATATTTTACAGAGGCGCGCCTTCGCTGATTAACATGTTCCGGGAGCTTTTCACTCATAAAGAGGTTCCTGGTTCTTTTAAATATCAAAAATGTAATTATTCGGCGCTTTCAAATCATAGGACTTAACTGGGAAATTTTTTTATTTAATCAATAATATCTGATATGGTGCGAAAACACAAGGACAGTTAAATCTACTCCTTAGAGTCAACCCGGCTTGACAATTTAATATTCTGCCACATATTTAGACAATAAATAATTGAAACAAGAAAGGTATTATGTATATTTATCCGCACAAACTAGACAATAAAGGCAACTATCCGTTGAAATCTGACTTCTCGGTAAACAACCGGGAGAAAGAGAAAGGATACGGTGTCTATACACGAAAAGACTCTAAACGGGGTAGTTTTGTAGCCCGGTTCACTGGGGAACTATCACCTGAGATTGTGCAGCATTCTCTTCAGGCTTCGCCGGATTTACACCTTTACGACCCATACTTCTCAGGCCTTTTACTTCATTCCTGCGATCCTAATATTGTTCTTGATATGCAGGACTTTACCATATGGGCCATTAAAGATATTAATGGCGGTGATGCCCTGACGATGGATTATGCAAGTACTGAAGACTATTTGTTTAAGCAGTTCAAATGTTTGTGTGGATCCGACAACTGCAGACATTGGGTTACGGGGCGCAGAGAATCAGTCAATGAAGAAGGCAGCCTTTGGCTTCAGAAATATCAAACTGACTCCGAGCTGCTGGTACTCAAAACAGGTTGAGCCCTTTGTCATTAAAAATTTTCACCGATGGCAAACTTATTTTTGAAATAGATAGTTTTGGTTTTAAGGATCTGATAAAATGGAGCTTGTATGAAGTCAGCTTTTTGGTGGGAAAGAAAAGATCTTAGCTATAATAATAACTCCCTGGAGTTTGCAGGCAGAAATGTCCAGCATCTTGCCGAAATGTTTCAAACCCCCTCATTTTTCTATAGTGCGAAAAGGCTTAAAAAGAATCTTAAACGACTCTCTTTAGTTCTGTCTAACACGGGACTCAATCATAAAATTTATTATGCAATGAAAGCCAACCGTCATGTACCCTTGTTGACTTATATGAAAACAACCGGCCTCTGTGGTGTTGACGCCTGTTCGCCGGAAGAGGTTCTGTTAGCCTTGTCATGTGGGTTCGATGCTTCTGAAATATCTTATACTGCCACTTCAGTATCAAATGCCGATCTTGATTTTTTAAGTCGTTACCCGGACCTTATCGTGAATTGTGATTCAATCAGCCAGATTAAAAGACTTGGAAAAAAGTGCCCCAACCGCGATATTGGTATTCGGATTAACCCGGCAATGGGGACCGGATACGGATCTGTTGATGTACTCCGCTATAGTGGGGAGAAAACGACGAAGTTTGGGATTTACAAAGAGCAGTTTGATGATGCTTTGCAGGCTGCAAAAGATTATAATCTTGTTGTGAAACGAATCCATTTCCATACCGGATGCGGGTACCTCTCTTCCCAGCTGCCTGTCTGGGAAAAAATACTTGAAGCCTGTTTATGGTTTATAAAAAGAGTAGACGGGATTGAAGTTGTTAATCTGGGCGGTGGCCTCGGTGTTCCTCATACTACATCAGATGAAAAGCTTGACCTTGAAAAATGGTCTGGCGTTATTCAGAAAGTATTTGAAGGCAAAAATATTTCAATTGAAATTGAACCGGGGGACTACATCGTTAAAGATGCAGGGATTCTACTGCTTGAAGTCAATATGGTTGAAAAAAAGCAAGAAACTGTTTTTGCAGGTGTCAACGGCGGGTTTAATCTTGCTGTAGAGCCGTTTTTTTATAGTTTACCCTGTGAGCCTGTGGCTTGTGTTATTCATGACCCAAAGAAGCCATTCAAACCTGTTACAATAGCAGGCAATATTAATGAAGCTTTGGATGTCTGGATGGAAAATCATCCTATGCCTGAAATTTATGAAGGCGATTTTCTTGCTATGATCAACGCCGGGGGCTATGCCGCATCAATGAGCTCAAATCATTGCATGCGTGGTGCGGTGAGAGAGTTTTTACTGTTCTGATTTTTTGAAAGCATATCAATTAAAGAGTTTTCTCCATAGAAATCAACTTAAGAACACCATGGTAGAGATCCATTATACATTCTTTTTCCGTCAGACCCAGTCTGCGTTTATTGCTGATATCAAAAACACCACCCTCACTTTCAGAATGCTCGCCATGGATACCCCGAATTTGGATATTCAGGTCATCAGCTGTTTTTTGAAATAAATCCATATTTAAAGATAGTTTAGGTAGCTTGATATGAACACTTGCCCGCATTGCGGTACCAATGTTTGTCGGGCAACTTGTGATATAGCCGATGTGATCGTCAAATAGAAAATCGAGACTTTTTTCGAGTGATGTGACAGCCCTTGAAAGTCTATTGAAGACGCTGCATATATCACCACCTTTTTCCATGGAAATAATTCGAAGCTGGTCTTCTTCATTGATCCAGACAAGAAAATTTCGGTCATTATTATAAAAAATACCCCGACCTTCAGGCCAGTCACGGTTGAGCCCTGCAGCATCCAGAAAACGATCCCCTTCTTTAAACAATAAATGTGCTTCGATGAGATTTTGCCGTACCTCTTCTTTCATTGTTTGTAACGAATGATAATTACCGGACAAGTCACCTTGTAGATTTAACAAGGTTTGAGAAATTTTTTGTTCGACTTCTTTTCTCTCCTTTTGACTTATTGCCGGGCCTAAAGGAAAAGTTTCAAGATTTCTACCTACACGAATTCTTGTTGATAAGATGTAATTGTTCCCAGGGTCCGGATTATTAAATGCATTATCGAGGAGGGTAAAATCTTTCCCGTGCCGGCTTGTTTCGGTATAGTTGTGGTAACTATGAATAACAGGGGTTAATAAGTCTGTAAATGTTGAATAAGACTCAATGTCACCGGCGTAGACGCCAATAGAACTGTCCTGATTTAGAATTCCTGAATTTATAAGTTTCTTAAAAGAATAACCGTTTATTGTTTTTTTTGTTTTCAGCCGGTTAAACAACTCCGGGGTAAGATACTTTTTCAATAAAGACTTACTCTGCTCGGAAAAAACAGGAAATTCTATAAGTTTATCAGGGTCATGGCTATTCATTTTCCCTCCGGTGTTTACAATTGTTGATTATGTAAAAACTGTGCCATAGCCATTGTAACAGATGGAACCATATAGTCCTTTCTTGTTACAACTCCTTTTGTCAGAACACCTATAATACCTTCGGAATATCCAATTCGTGGATTTTCTGAAAAACCTGATTTTACAATAGCATCATCAAGCTCAAGGTGTTCTTCTACCACCAGTTTTGTGATTTTTCCCGGGAGTTCAAATGCCGGGCCTGTACCGATGCAATGATTTTTCCCGTCATAGATAGAACAGATAGTCAGGTTCATATATCCGGTTTTTGTCAGTGGTATCTCAACAAGCCCTGACTCGAGTCCAACACTGATATCGCAGTTTTTAAATGCATTGACAGCTCTGTTTTTTGCGCCGGTAATCGTTTCAATATACCCTATTGGTTGATCAGAAACATTCGATTCTGCGCCAATTGACTGGAAAGTCGCCGTCGTAAAGAGTTCAAACATCAAAAAGGCTTCTTTTACTGCATTGAATTTATTTGGATTTTTTGATCCGATATTTACAAGCATTTGTATCTTTTTCCTTAAAAATAAAGTGGTTATACATAGGATCCAGCAGCAGAGTCTGTTTTTAATGAAGCAAGCCAGATTCATTCTGATGGAATTACTCCTTAAAGTCAAATTTCGGTAAAAAAATTCTACTATTTATTTTATTTCTTATCCTACCTGGCTAAAAAAACGTATAGATATAAACATAAAATCGCCTGTAAGTAAAATGTCAACAAAAGAAAAGCTTGAATAGTCTGGTAAAAA